>OBRJ01000061.1_pt1 | contig 109275 bp, 95 predicted proteins | sample 1494831 | NCBI WGS metagenome assembly OBRJ01 (sample SAMEA3360658, study PRJEB22359) | human gut metagenome | biome: ENVO:urban biome; feature: ENVO:human-associated habitat; material: ENVO:feces | place: Bangladesh | collected 2011
GTATCAAAAATTCGGGCGTTTGTATAGGCTTTTTTGAGAAACTCCGAACTTTCTTTCCATTTTGTTACCTGAAATGTGGTCTGTGCAACTGCAAAAAGGGGTTTTTGGGGGTCAGAAGGGCCTTTCCACGCCTTTAACTCGGCAAGATCCGCAAAAACGAACACCTCGCCCCGGGTGTGTCCCACAATGCCCTGTACCTCCGGGTGGGTCTTATCGCCCGCCACCAGCAGCACCGCACCCTCTTTTTCAGCCTGTGCGGCAATGCGCTGGATCTTCTGCACAAAGGGGCAGGTGGCGTCATGGTACGGGATGCCGCGAGCTTCCAGTTCATCGTAAACGCTGTGGGGTACGCCGTGGCTGCGGATGACCACCTCGCACCCGGCGGGCACATCCTGCACGGTGTTTACCACCTGTGCGCCCTTGCGCCGCATATCCTCCACCGCCTGTGGGTTGTGGATCAGCGGGCCCAGCGTTGCTACCTTATGCCCCTCGGCCAGCAGGCCGTAGGTCAGTTCCACGGCACGGTTCACGCCAAAGCAGAACCCCGCCGTTTTTGCCAAACGGATCTCCATCTCTTACGCCCCCATCTTTTCCCATGCTTCCAGCAGCGCCTGCTTGTTGGCACGGAGCTTTTTGGTATCGCGGCGGCCTTCCATGGCAAACTGCGCTGCGGGCATCGGCTCGCCGTAGATCACCCGCACCTTGCAGAACAGGTGCATTCTTCCGTCCGGGGTGTCGTACAGGATGCGGCAGGGCACAACGTCCACCCCTGCCTCAGCGGCAATGACGAACAGGCCGCTCTTGGGGGGCAGAAGCTTGCCCTCTTTTTCACGGGTGCCCTCCGGGAAGATGAGCAGGGTCTTGCCCTGCTTGCAGGCCTCCACCGTCTGGGAGATGACCGCCATCTCGTCCTTGGTGCCGCGGACGCACACGCCGCCGCAGCAGCGGAAGAACCAGGTCAGAAAGGCGTTGATCTCGAACAGTTCCTTTTTGGCGAACACCACCATCCGCCTGCCCCATCGGGTGACAACAATGAACACCGGGTCGATGGCAGACACATGGGTAGGCGCAAGGATGTAGCCCTTCGTCTGCACCTTTTTCAGGTTTTCGCGTCCCTCCACCCGGATGCGAAAGCCGATGTGCCACACAAGCCACGCAAGGGGCACCAGAATATAATATAGTACCATTTTCTATTCCTGTCCTGTTTGTTGTATCAGCTGAGCTTTTGGGCAATGATCTGCTTCATGGCGTCAAGGCTCTGCTCAAAGTCCAGTTCCGAAGTATCCAGCAGCACGGCGTCCTCTGCCTGCTTCAGCGGAGCGGCGGCGCGGTGGGTGTCCTGATAGTCCCGCTGCTTTACGTCTGCCAGCACTTCCTCGTAGGGGGTGTCGATGCCCTTGACCTGATACTCCTTCCAGCGGCGGGTGGCGCGTGCCTCCGGGCTGGCGGTCAGGAAGATCTTCACCGTAGCGTCCGGCAGCACCACCGTGCCGATATCCCGGCCGTCCATCAGCACATCCTGCTTTTTTGCCATGCTGCGCTGCAGCTCCAGTAGAAATGCCCGCACGGCGGGGTTTGCACCCACGGCAGAGGCTGCCATGCCCGCGGCTTCGGTGCGGATGGCGGTGCTCACGTCCTCGTCCTTTAAGTAGATGTGCTGCTCACCCGCAATGGAAGCCAGCCGCAGCTCGATCTCGGGCAGCAGGGCATCCACCGCTGCATTGTCCTTGGGGTCCTTGCCCGCGCGCAGGGCGTACAGGCCAATGGCGCGGTACATTGCACCGGTGTCCACATAGATATAGCCCAGCTCTGCCGCCAGACGGCGTGCCAGAGTGGATTTGCCTGCACCCGCAGGCCCATCGATTGCAACAGATACCATAATATGTTCTCCTTATTATATATAGTACACGGGAATGGACTGCACTGCTTTTTTACAGGTTATTCGCAAAGCTTTGTGCAGTGCAGAAAGCGATCTGCAGATTATAGCCGCCGGTGTAGGCGTCCACGTCCAGCACCTCGCCCGCAAAGTACAGCCCCAGCGCCTTTTTGCTCTGCATGGTCTTGGGGTCTACCTCTCGCACCGATACGCCGCCGCTGGTGATCACTGCGTGGGCAAGGTCGCCCCGGGCGTCAATGGACACCTGCCAGTGCTTGACCAGCTGCACCAGCTCCCGCTTCTGCTCCCGGGTGATCTGGTTTGCCTTGGTGGCGGGGTCGATGCCCCAGCGCGCCACCATGACCGGCTGCATACTGGAAGGCAGCAGCTTGACCAGCGCGCCCTGCGCCGCGTGGTTTGCCAGCAGGGCAAAGTCCCGGGTGATACGGTCGTACAGCTGCTCCTCGCTCAGGGCGGGCTTCAGGTCGATCTCCGCGATGTACCTGTGCTTTTTCATATCCCCCAGATGGCTGGACGCGCTCAAAGTCAGCGGCCCGCTGATGCCAAAGTGGGTAAACAGCATCTCGCCCTGCTCGTCAAAAATGGCCTTGCCGTCCTCCAGCAGGGTCAGGGTGACGTTTTTCAGCGCCAGACCCATCATCTTTTTGCAGTCCGGGTCGCGGCTGACAAGGCTGACCAGACTGGGCACCGGCTCCACAAGGGTGTGTCCCGCCTGCTGCGCCAGCTTGTAGCCATCGCCGGTAGAGCCGGTGGTGGGGTAGCTTACGCCGCCGGTAGCCACCAGTACAGCGTCCGCCCGGTACTCCCTGCCGGAAGTGCCCCGCACGCCCACGCAGCGCAGCGCCGGGCCAGCCTTTTTCTTTTTGGGGTGGTGCGAGTTTTCCGCTGCCGCCGGGGCGGGCTCTGCCTCCGGCACGATGTCCTCCAGCAGCAGCTTTTTTGCGCCGTCATAGACGATGTCCGCGTCCTGCGCATAGCGCAGCAGCGCCTGCCGGATCTCCTCGGCCTTATCCGATACCGGGAACACCCGGCGGCCGCGCTCCACCTTCAGTTCCACGCCCAAGGCTTCGAACAGCTCCATGGTCTTTGCCGGGGGGAACGCTCCCAGCGAGGAGTACAAAAAGCGCGGGTTCGTGCGCACATGGCGCAAAAACTCCTCTGCCGGGCAGTCGTTGGTCACATTGCAGCGCCCCTTGCCGGTGACAAGGATCTTCTGCCCGGGCTTCTCGGTATGCTCCAGCACCGTTACCTGATGTCCCTGCCGCACGGCGGCACCCGCCGCCATCAGTCCGGCTGCCCCGGCTCCCACGATCAAAACCCTTGCCATCTGTCATCCTCCCAAAATCGCCTGTTGATTCTATTGTATCATACCAGAAACCCCGCGCAAAAGCAATGCAGCGCCGCCGGAAATGAATGGATTTTCGGTTCTTTACCCTCTTGACAAAGCCGCCGGGCTGCTGTATTTTTTTTACAGACCGTTAGTTTGTAAAAAAGGAGTATCCGCCATGCCGCGCAACAAATACCCGGAACAGACTGTGGAAAAGATCCTGGACGCCGCCGCCCTGCTCTTCCTCCAGAAGGGCTACCAGAATACCACCCTGCAGGACATTATTGATGCCACAAAGCTTTCCAAAGGGGCGGTGTACCATCATTTCCGCTCCAAGGAGGAGATCGCGCAGCGCGTCGGTGACCGTTTGGGCGACCAAATGTGGGAGCCGCTGCGCCATATCCGGGACGACCCAGCTCTGACCGGACTGCAGAAGCTGCAGGCGGTGTTTGCAGCTTCCTTTGCCGGGCAGCGGCAGCAACAGATCGCGCAGACCTTGCCGCACCTGTGCAGCAACCCGCAGTTCCTTGCTATGGAGCTGACCAACATTGAAGCACATTTAGCCCCGGAGTGTATTGCACCCATGATCCGGCAAGGCATGGCAGACGGCTCCATCCACACTGCCGATGCCAATGCGCTGGCCGAAGCGCTGTTCGTGCTGGCAGACATCTGGCTTTCTCCCCAGACGCGCCCCACCACGCCGGCTCAGCAGCGGGCGCGGAATGTCGTGTTTCAGCAGATGACCCACGCGCTTGGGCTGGACCTTTTGACGGATGCACAGGCCGAACAGCTGGTGCAGCTGTGCACACCGGTCAAAGACTGAATTTTCCGGGCGGAACGCTCCGCCCTTTTTTATGCGCCTTTACAGACCAATGGTCTGTATTTAAAAACAGGAGGTTCCCATGAACACATTTTCCCTCATCGTCCTCGGGCAGATCATCTCCCTGTTCGGCAATGCCGCCCTGCGGTTTGCGCTGCCGCTGTATTTGCTGCGGCAGACCGGTTCCGCTGCGCTGTACGGCGGCATCACCGCTCTTGCCATGTTGCCTGCTCTGGTCGGAATGCTGACCGGCGGCGCACTGGCAGACCGCTGCCGCAAGACCCGCCTGATGGCGCTGCTGGATCTGGTGACCACCGGTATTTCGGCGGCAGCCGCTGCTGGGTTGCCGCATCTGCCCCTGCTCCCGCTGGTCCTGACCGTGCTGGGCAGTCTGTACGCCATTCAGGGGCTTTACCAGCCCGTGGTACGCGCCTGCCTGCCCCTGCTGCTGAACGGCACCCAGCTGCTGCGCGGCAACGCGGTCATCCAGCTGGTGGATACCGTGGACGAGCTTCTCGGCCCCTTGCTGGGTGCTGTTCTGCTGGAGCACTTCGGCATCCGGGGGCTGCTGGCACTCTGCGGCGGCTGCTTTGCACTTTCCGCCGGGATGGAGCTGTGCCTGCACATTCCACAGGATGTCCCATCGGACACAAGGCTCTCCGTCCGTTCTCTGTGTACCGACCTGCGGGAAAGTGCGCAGTTCCTCACCGGGCAGGCTGCGGTGCTGCGGTTAGCTGCCGCCATGGCGGCTGTAAACCTGCTGGAAGTCCCGGCTCTCACCGTGGGTGTCCCGGTACTGGTGGTGCAGACTTTGCAGAAAAGTGATGCCTCCCTCGGCCTTGTACAGGCGGTTCTGAGCGCGGGCGGCATTTTAGGCGGCGTGCTGGCCGGAACCGTCTTTGTCCGGCATCCCATCCGCAGCGGCACAGGTCTTTTGCTGGCGCTCAGCGGCGTGTGCGCCGCACTGGGGCTTGCCCTCCGGGTGCCCGCGCTCCAATTCGGCAGCATTCTGGTGCTGGGGGCCGTGTTTATGGCCGTGGCAGCGCTGTTCAATGTATGGTTCTTTGCGCAGCTGCAGGTGTTAGTGCCGCAGGCACAGCTGGGCAAAACCACCGCCTGTCTCTCCGTGCTGGCCTGCCTGACCCAGCCCATCGGGCAGGCAGCCTATGGCAGTGCCTTCCAGCACTGGGCTGCGCACCCGGCAGATGTTCTGCTGGCAGCCGGGGTGCTTTCGGCGCTGGTTCTCTGGCTGCTGCAAACGCGCCGTACCACCTGACACAGCAAAAAAGGAGCCGCTATTGCAGCCCCTTTTATGGTTTGCTTACTCCGGCAGCTTTGCCGGGTCGAGGTAGCTTTCGCCCTGCTTTACCTCCACATGGATGTGGCTCTCCTCGGCGCACTCGCAGCCGACCGTGCCCACCGCACCAATCTTCTGCCCGGCGGTCACGGTCTCCCCGGCCTTTACGGCAGGGTCAGCCACACCGCACAGCCGCCAACTGCGGCCTGCGGCATCTTCCAGCACCACCACGGTGCCCCAGTTGCCCTCTGCCCCGGCAGACACTACCTTGCCCGCCACGGGTGCTGCCACCGCAGCGCCCTGCGTGCAGGCGTAGTCCACGCCGTTGTGGGTGCGCCAGTCGCCCAGCGTTTTGTTATACACCAGTTCATCACCGCTGAAGGCGTTGAGCACGCGCCCCGGCATAGAGGGCGCGGCGGCAGGCTGTGCCGAACTGCTGGCAGGCGAGGATGCGCCTTGCAGTGCCGAGGGTTCGCGCAGCGAACCAGAGCCAGACTGCGCACCAGAGGATGCACCAGAGCGCTTCTGCTGCGGCACATCTGCCTTGCTGTTTGCAACGTCGGTCACGGGCTGCTGCCATGTGGTATCCTCCTGTGCGTCCCAGTCCGGTTCTGTTTCCGGGGCGGTCTGTTGGGTGGTGCCGGGGGCGTCCGGCACGTCCAGACTTTTTTGCAGTTCTGCCCGCAGGGCGCGCACCGCCCACACCCCTGCCGCAGCCGCAGCCAGCAGGCTTGCGGTCAGCAGCAGAGCAAAGCCCTTGCCGTGCAGAAATTTTTTGATCTGCTCCATGCTTGTTACTCCCATCTGTCCGTTTTGTGTACGGGATTTTCTTCTGGGCTTAGTGTGGGACAGCGGCGGGCGGTTTATGCAAGGGGACAAAAAAGACACGCAAAAAGGCTGAGCAGCCGCTTTTTTGCAGCTGCTCAGCCTTGCTGTATCCCGTTTTGGGTTACTTCCGTGCGATCATTTCGGTATAAGCCAGCACCAGCGGGCCTACGCCCTTGGCGTCATTGCAGACCACCGGCTCGCTGAAGTAGTAGGCCAGAGAGCCGTCACGGTGATCCTTGCCGCCCAGACCTGCCACAAGGCAGATGCCGTCCAGCTGCAAGCTGCCGTCCGGGTTCTTGGACAGATACCGGTCGCAGGTGCCGTAGAAGGCCTTCTCCGCCCATGCAGCCATGCGTTTGGGCAGATAGCCCAGACGCACGCCCTTGAGCACGGCATAGGCAAACAGGGCGGTGCCGCTGGTCTCCAGATAGTTGCCCTCGGCCTCCGGGTGGTCGATGACCTGCCAGAACATCCCGGTCTGCTCGTTCTGGAACTTGTGCATATCCTCTACGGTCTGCTTGAGCATGGCCATGATGCCGCGATACTCGTTGTACAGCTGCTCGTCCATGCGCTCCAGCACGTCCACCATTGCCACAAGGAACCAGCCCATGGCGCGCAGCCAGAAGTTGGGGCTGCAGCCAGTCTCGGGGTCTGCCCAGTACATCTGGCGGCTCTCATCGTAGCCGTGGTAGTACAGGCCGGTCTTTTCGTCCCGCATGTGCTTTTTGATGTTCATGAACTGCTTGTAGCTGTCGATGCAGCCCTGCATTTTGTTAAAGCGGGTCTCGTACTCCATGTAGAAGGGCTGTGCCATATAGGTGCCGTCCAGCCACACCTGCCACGGGTAGATGTCCTTGTGCCAAAAGTTGCCCTCCTTGGTACGGGGCTGGGTGAGCAGCTGGCTGCGGATGGTATCGATGGCCTTGCGGTACTTTTCGTCCCCGTAGATGTCGTACAGGATGAACAGGTTCTTGCCCTGATTCACGTTGTCCAGATTATACTCCTTGGGGTCGTAGGTCTTGATGGAGCCGTCCGGCTGCACAAAGTAGTCGATGAACTCCTTGGAGAATTCCAGATACTTCTCATCGCCGGTGGTCTTGTACAGGCTCAGGCAGGCGGTGATCATGCAGCCGTCGATGTAGTTCCACTTGTTGGGCTTGCCGCTGCGCACCTTCTCGATGTTCCACATCGGTGCCTCGGCGCTGGAATTGGCGATCAGGTAGTCCACATAGTCGCCCAGCATGGACAGGATCTCTTCATGGGTCATGGGTCAGTCCTCCTCAAAATGTCCTACGTTGGCAAAGTGCAGCCGCTCGCCCTCGTAGCCCTCGATCTTCACGTTGTGCAGGTCGATCTCCTTGACGTTCTCGGCATAGATGGCCAGCTTTTTCACCAGCGGACGGTTGTCGGCCATGGCAGCCTGTCCCTCCTTGGCGTTGGGGTCAAAGGTGATGCTCACATCCCGCATGGTTACCCGCTCGATGGGCTGCTCCGGCAGGCCGTCGAAGTAGCAGCCCGCGAACTGGGCATCGGTGGCCACGATGTTCTCCATGGTCAGGCTGCCCAGCTTGGGGGTGTACTCGTCCACCGGCATCGGCTCGCGGCACTGCACATAGGGGCCGTGGCCGTCCGGGTCGCAGAAGTAGAACATATTGATGACAAAGGGTGCCTTGACGCCCCGCATCTCCACGTTGCGGAACACCAGCCCGTCAATGACGGCGGTGTTGCCGCGGCCGCGGCGGGTTTTGACGCGCAGACCGCGGTCGGTGTGGTCCATCAGGCACTGGGTCACTACCATGTCCTTCACGCCGCCGCTCATCTCGCTGCCGATGACGATGCCGCCGTGGCCCTTGTCCAGCAGGCAGTTGCGGATAATGGTGTGCTCGCAGCTGCGCTTCAGTTTCATGCCCAGAAAGACCTTGCTGGCCTTCATGGCGATGCAGTCATCGCCCACATGGATGTTCATGCCGATGATGCGGATATGCTCGCAGCTCTCGGGGTCGATGCCGTCCGTGTTGGGGGCGTTGTAGGGGTTGTTGATATTGAAGTTGAGCAGGTCGAGGTGCTTGACAAAGATGGGGTGGATGGTCCACGAATAGCTGTTCTGCACCGTGATGCCGTGCAGGCAAACGTTTTCGCTATCCACCGCAGCCACTGCACGGGGACGCCATGCGATGCGCTTGATCTTGGGGTTCACCCACCAGTCGCCGTTCTGGGCGTCGCAGTCCAGCGTGCCCTCGCCGGTCACCACCACGTCATGCACCTGCGTAATGTTCAACAGGCCCGCAAAGCTGTCCAGCGGGTTGCCCTCCCAGCCGGTCAGGTAGTACTCGTCCACCTCGTTCTCGCTGGGCAGCACGCCGGGCAGGATGGGGTAATGGGTGCGGTCGTTGTCGCCCAACAGCACAGCGCCCTTTTCCAGATACAGGGTGGTGTTGCTCTTCATGAACAGGCTGGCGGTGCGGTAACGGCCGGCGGGCACATACACTGTGCCGCCCTTGGGGCAGGTGGACAGTGCCGCCTGCAGCCGCACGGTGTTGTCGGTCTCGCCGTCAGCCACCAGACCATAGCGGGCAGCATCCACAAAGAAGGTCTCCGCCTCGGTGGTGAAATCCAGCTTCAGGGTCTCACCCTCGGCCTGCACCTCCACCGTATAGGTGGTGCCGGGCAGCAGGGAGAACAGAGAAAATACATTGGTGTTGCAGGCCTCGTACACCGTCTTGCCGTTCAGGGCAACGGTAAAGGGGTGTGCCGGACGGTAGCACAGTTCGTTTTCCAGCTCGAAAACGGCGCTGCGGGTCATGGAACGGATCAGGGTCAGATTCATGCGAAATAACCTCCTGTGAGTTTGTCTTGCTCCCACGGGGCAGACGTGGTATCATGAGGAAAAGCGCTCTCCCGGCTACCGGGAGGGTTATTCTCGGAAAGGATGCACAAAATGAAAGCGGAACGGGAAAAGATCAACGCCAAGGTAAAGGCAGACACCGTGCGGCTGAACGGCAGCAAGCTGGAGCTGACGGCAGACGAGGAGATGTGCACCTTTTTGCTGGTAAGCGAGGGCAGCTGCACCCTGCAAATGGGGGAAAACGATCTGCTGCTGAACCCCGGCAGTGCGCTGCTGCTGGGCGCAGGGGACGCGGTGCTCTCTGCCGCCGGTGCAGCCGTCCCGGAACTGGTGGGCTGCCGGTTCCCGCTCAGCGCCCTGCACGAGCTGCGCAGCACCGCCCAGCGGGATTTTGTCCGGCTGTTCGTGCCCGGGGAAGCCACGGTGCTGTACGGCCCGGTGCCGTGGGTTCGCCGCCTGCGCACCCTGCTGGAGATGATGCGCGCTGCCATGCCGGAGCAGGACTACCCCGGCGGGCTGTACCTGCTGCTGATCCTGCACTATGTAGAGCAGGAGTGCCTTGCCGAGAGCAGCGCCGCAGCGCGCCCCCGCAATGAGACCATCGAGCAGGTGTGCGGCTACCTTGCCGCCAACTACCGGCAAAAGTTCTCTCTTACCGAGGTAGCGGCGCGGTTCTACCTTTCCCCTTACTATCTCAGCCGCCTGTTCCGGCGGGTGACCGGGCAGTCCATCGTGGACTACCTGAACAACCGCCGCATCGAGGCTGCACAGAAGCTGCTGGAGACCACCGAGCTTTCCATCAGCGCTATTGCCGAGCAGACCGGCTTTGCCAGCGCAGCCCACTTCCGCCGCGTGTTCCGCGAGGTGATGGATATCAGTCCTTTGCAGTACCGCAAAAAGCAGACGAAATGATGTATCAACCAAAACACCCCCTGTGCCATCCGTTGGGAGCAGCACAGGGGGTGTCGGTCTTGGTCAGATGTTCTTATGGCGCATTAGCCCTTGACGGCACCTGCGGAGATACCTTCAACGAACTGATCCTGTGCACAGAAGAATACGATCAGCTGCGGCAGGATGGAGATGAGGGACAGCGCAAGGATCTTGTTCCAAGCAAAGCCGGTATCACCGTCCATGGACAGCTTGACGAACAGGGACATGGGGTACTTGCCGGGGGTGCTGACGTAAAGCAGCGGGCCCATAAAGTCGTTGCAGCTCCACATGAACTGGAACAGTGCGCAGGACACCAGAGCGGGTCCCAGCATGGGCACGATGACCTTGTACAGGGTCTGGAAGGAGGAGCAGCCGTCAATGGCGGCAGCCTCGTCCAGATCACGCGGGACGTTGCGCATGAACTGCACCAGCTGATACACGAAGTAGGTCTCGGTAGCAAATGCGCAGTGCACCCAGATGGCCAGATAGAAGGGGCTGTCCACCCAGCCGAACTTGTTGTACAGCAGGTACTGGGGCACGTTCAGCACGACCTGCGGCAGGAACAGGGTGGCCAGCATGATGTTGAACAGCAGCTTGCGGCCGGGGAAGTCGAAACGGCCAAAGCCGTAAGCGGCAATACAGGCAGACACCACAGTGCAGATCACCTTGGGGATGACATAGCTGTAAGTGTTGAGCATGGCCTGCAGGATGTTGATGGAGCCGCCGAAGTTGTTCAGGGCGTTGCGGTAGCCATCCAGCGTAGGCTTTTTGATCCACAGGCTGATGCCTGCAAAGATCTCGCTGTTATCCTTGAAGGTAGCGCTGATCATCCACAGCAGAGGATAGATCATGATGACACCAACCAGGATCAGCACGAAGTACTTAAAGAAGGTTGCGATCTTATTCGATGCTTTCATTCCCATATTGGTCACCTTACCTTTCATCCGAGTAGTAGACCCACTTCTTCTGGCTGGTGAACGCAATGATCGTCAGGATGCAGACGATGATGAACATGATCCACGCCAGAGCAGAAGCCATGCCCATGTCGTAGGACTTGAATGCGTAGTTGTAAACCAGCAGGGAGATCAGGGTAGTGGAACCACGGGGACCACCGTTGGTGATGATGTAGGGGCCGTTGAACTCCTGGAAAGCCTGGCAGATCTGAGTGACCAGGTTGTAGAAGATGATGGGGGTGATCATCGGAACGGTGATGGAGAAGAACTGGCGCCACTTGCCGGCGCCGTCGATGGTAGCAGCCTCGTACAGGTCTGCGGGCACGCCCTTCAGTGCAGCAAGGAACAGCACCATGGCGGAACCGAACTGCCATATACGCAGGAAGCAGATGATCCACAGCGCGTAGTTGGGGTCACTCAGCCACTCGGGGCCCTGCACCGCACCAAAGGTGACAGCGCGGACCACGGTGTTCAGCAGACCGTCCACGCTGAACACAGCCTTCCACAGCACGGCGATAGCCACAGAGCCGCCCAGAATGGAGGGGATGTAGTACACAGTGCGGAACAGGTTGACGCAGGCGATCTTGAAGTTCAGGATGTAGGCGATGAACAGCGCGAAGATCAGCTTCAGGGGCACGGTGATAAAGGCGTACTTGAAGGTGATGATCAGCGCCTTGGTGATCTTTCTGGTGTGGAATGCGGTGATGTAGTTGGCCAGACCAACAAAGCTGGTGCCGTCCTTGAAGAAGTTCATATCGGTGAAGCTGTAATACAGCGACTGACCGAAGGGGAACGCCTTAAAGACGAGAAAGCCGATGATCCAGGGGATCAGATAAAACAGACCCTGATACTTATCGACCCATTTCTGAAACGGAGTTCGTGCGCCGGCGGGCGCATTACTTTTTTTCATCCGAAGTCCTCCTTTTGCAGGATTTTGAAGCAGACAGTGCAGCAGGTCACAGACCGGCAACAATTCATTCAAGGTTTGATAACCATTCTCCGAAAAAACAAGGGCATCTGTCGTACGGGCGGCAGATGCCCTTATTTATTTCAGATACTGAATATCCGGTTCTGACCGCTGTCAGAGAGAGGTAAGCTTAGCCGATGGTGTAGCCAACAGACTCCATGCCGTCCAGCAGGGTCTCGACAGCCTCTTCAGGGGTCTGATCGCCGTAGTCGATGTTGTCGAACACTTCCTGATAGATGCCGGTGCCGGAAGCCTTCAGGTCGTTATTCTCGAACAGGGGATCCAGCTTGTTGGTGGTGAAGGCCATGACCTTGGCGTTTGCCTCAGCAACCAGGCTCTTGACAGCGCCGGCGTCCTGAGCAAACTTCAGGCCAGCCTTGGAAGCGGGGATGCCGCACTCAGAACCCATGATGGAAGCGCCCTTTTCCTCGTTCAGCAGGAAGTTGATCAGGGTAGCAGCCTCGGCAACGTTCTTGCAGGTCTTGGTGATAGCCAGACCCATGGACACCTTGGAGAAGCCGCCGTTGTTGTCGCCAAACTTGATCTCCTCGCCGACGGTGAAGCCGTCCTTGTTGCTGTCGTCCAGAGCGGAGGAGTACTTGCTTGCAGCGGAATCCCACTCGAAGATGCCTGCGATCTTACCGGTGATCCACTCGTTGGACTGGTGGGTAGCGGTATCGGAGTTTGCAGAGTAGTAGGTCTTGAGGTTCATCATGACGTGGTTGTCCACCAGGCTCTTGATGAAGGTCAGACCCTCAGCGATCTCGTCCTCGGTGTAGTTCAGGGTGGAGGTAACGGGATCTGCCCAGTCCTTGCCGTACTTGGACTCGAGGTAGAACACCATCAGGATCATACGGTCGTATGCGCCCAGGTGCATGGGGTAGTAATCGTTGCCCAGCTTCTCCTGGAAAGCCTTACCGGCAGCCATCAGATCGTCCAAAGACTTGGGGACTTCGGTGATGCCAGCCTTATTAAAGGTGGTCATGTTCCAGTAGAAGATACGGCCGGTCATGGAGACGGGCACGCACTGCTGGCTGTTGGCCACATAGCAGGCGTCCATAGCAGCGGCATCCCACTGGGTCAGGTCGATGAACTTGGAGGTGGTGTTCAGGTCCACGAACTTGCTGCCGTCAGCAGAGTAGTTGTACAGCCAGTTCCAGTTCACCTGGCAGACATCCTGAGCGTTGCCTGCGATGAAAGCAGCAGCCATCTTCTCTTCCCAGCCGGACCATGCGGCGAAGGTGGGCTCCACGGTGATGTTGGAGTGCTCAGCCTGGAAAGCCTCCAGAGCGCTCTGGTAAGCAGCGTGACGGCTGTCGCCGCCCCACCAGCTGATGCTCAGATTGACGGGGCCGTCAGACAGGGCCAGACTCTCGTCTGCGGAAGCAGCGGGAGCCTGAGAAGCAGCGGAAGAAGCGGTGGAAGAAGCAGCGGGCTTGCTGCCGCAGGCAGCCAGCAGACCTGCAGCACCGACAGCGCCGGTAGCCATCAGGAAGTTACGACGAGAAATTGCCTTGCTCATTTTTGTTCTCCTCCTAATAGAAAACATCTTCATGCAGGGGGTCTGCACACGCCCCCTTGTATACAATTATGATAACAAAAGCCACCAAAAAAAGAAAGATGCAATTTACAGTGATACAGGATAAAAACGTACAAATATTGCTCTTGTTTTCGAAAGAGATTCGACGTCCTTGCCGAAATGAATAAACTTGCGCTGAAAAACTGTGCAACTTGTATACTTCAATGACTTGCATAAAAATCTGGGATGCAACATGGGAAGAACGGCAAAAATTTCAATAATTCCTGTTACATTTACCGTTCCGCCTGTAATTTTTTATGCTCTGCCGCCCCCGCTGCTCTCTTCTTTTCCCACTTTCTCTCCCCTCTGTCGAGTAACTGCCCAGTCTGAACTGATATATCAATAGCGCAAAAAACGTGCGTATTTCGCCCAGTTGATATATCAGTGGCCGCGAAACGCAGCAAATTAATATATCAGTCTGTATACAGCTTGTTGGAGATACCCCTTCCGTCTGCTCCCTGCATTCGCAGCCACCTTCCCCAAGGGCAGCGTCCTCGCCCTCTCAGTCACCTGCGGTGACAGCTCTCCCAAAGGGAGAGCCCTTGGCATAGCGATACAGTTTCCAGCTAAAGTGCAAAGCTTGCGGGCGTGCCCGCTCCCCCTTGGGGGAGCTGTCGCACAGCGACTGAGGGGCTATAAATGGAGAAGCGAAAAAAGCGTTAAAGCGATAGCGCCGACTGGCGCAGCGCTAGCTTTTTTGTGCTTCGACTTCTTCTTTAGGATTGTCAAGGGCGTGCAGCCCTTGGCCCGTTGCGGGGTGGGTGGAGTCCAGAGGTAGGGAGGGGGGAATCGGAACACCCCTCCCTGCCTCTGGCCCAGCGGAGCGTCCCTGCACGCTGATGGCAAGCAAAAACCTCCCCCGCGGAGCGCAGCGAGACTGAAGGGGTAACTCTTCCGCAAATCACGCAAAAAAGCCGCTGCACCCGGCACGGTGCAGCGGCTTGTATATAATATAAAAGTATCTCAGTTTTCCTTTGCAGCGTAGAACGCCCGCCGTGCCTTGAAGTAGCACTGGGGGCACATGCTGACGTACTGCACATCGTTTTCAAGGTCGATGGCTACCTGTTCGCCCTCAAAGACGAACTGCCCGTTCACCTTGCGGCAGTTGCAAATGGCCTTGCGCCCGCAGGTGCAGATCGTTTTCATCTCCTCGATGGTGTGTGCCAGCTCCAGCAGACGGGTAGAGCCCGGGAAGCCCTTGAGGGAAAAATCTGCCCGCAGACCGTAGCAGATCACCGGGATGTTCAAATCTACCGTGATCATGAACAGCTGCTCGGCCTGCTCCGGGGTAAAGAACTGGCTCTCGTCGCACAGCACACAGGCCAGTGGGCCAGAAGCATCGTTTGCCACCTTCACAGCTTCGAATACGTCCAGCTCCGGCGGGATCAGCAGGTCTGCCTTGCGGCGCACGCCCAGACGGCTCACCAGCTCCCCGCCGCCCTTGGTATCCACCTGCGGCTTCAAAATGAGCACCTTCATGCCCTGCTCTTCGTAGTTGTGTGCCACCTGCATCAGCGCCGTGCTCTTGCCGCTGTTCATGGCACCGTAGCGGAAATACAATTTTGCCATGCCGTCACTCCTGATTGCGCAGACGGTAGCCCAAGCTCATCAGGCTGTCGCCCAGATGGACGTTTTCCACCACCACATCGGGGTAAGGCACCGACAGGTCATAGTGGGAGAAGTTCCAGAAGCCCTCGATGCCCAGATCCACCAGCCGTCCGCTGACCTGCTGTGCACCATCGCGGGGCACACAGAGCACCGCCACCTTAGGCTTGTTTTCCTCACAGAAGGCTTCCAGCTCGTCAATATGCCGGATGCGGATGCCGTTGATCTCCTTGCCTACCTCATCCTCGGCCACGTCAAAGGCGGCGATCAGCTTGTAGCCGTTGGTGTCGGTGGTGATAAAGCGGCTCACCGCCTTGCCCAGGCGGCCGCAGCCGATCAGAATGGTGGGCAGACGGTCGCCGTTGCCAAACAGCAGGCTTTCCAGAATGGAAAGCAGGTTCTCCACCGAGTAGCCGATGCCCTGCCGTCCGTTCACGTCACCGATGCAGTTAAAGTCCTGCCGCACCTGCGAGGCAGTGGTGCCCATCTGGGAAGCCAGCTCCCGGGAGGAGATGCTGGTAATGCCGTCGTCCTGCAAAGAGCGCAGATACCGGTAATATTTGGGGAGACGCTTGATCACAGGGATCGATGCTTTTTGGGGGGTGTTCATAGGAAAATTCTCCTTTCTGCCCAACGCGCTGCAGCTTCTGCCGCCATGCAAGGGGCTTCTTTGCGCGCAGAGAGATGTTCCGTTTTATCCTGTTATATTATTTAAAGTATACAGCATGAAAGGCGAATGTCAAATACCTATTTGTAAAAAAGCAAAAAATTCACAAAGTTTTTTGTTTCTTTTCTCCTGTATACTTCCCCGGCAGCCGGGGGATACTGACCCCACAAAGATCCCGCTATGGAAGGAGAACGCGCATGGATACGGCAAAAGACACCCCCGCCGAGCAGCACCGGATGGAAAAAGAGGATATCGAGGATCTGGGCACGGTCACCCTGAGCCGGGGCGGTCATGTCATCCACTGCCTGACCGTCATCGGCCAGATCGAAGGGCATACCGAAGCACCGCAGGGGCAAAAGACCACCAAGTACGAGCACGTCATCCCCCAGCTGGTGGCGGTACAGGAGGACCCCCGCATCGAGGGGCTGCTGGTGCTGCTGAACACGGTGGGCGGCGATGTGGAGACCGGCCTTGCGCTGGCAGAGCTGATTGCCAGCATCTCCAAGCCCAGCGCCACGCTGGTGCTGGGCGGCGGGCACTCCATCGGCATCCCGCTAGCGGTCAGCGCGCGGCACAGCTTTATTGTGCCCACCGCCACCATGACGGTGCACCCGGTGCGGCACTCCGGGCTGATCTTAGGCGTGCCGCAGACCATGCACTGCTTCGAGCAGATGCAGCAGCGCATCACCGGTTTTGTAGCCGCCCACAGCGGCATGCCGGAAAAGCGCTACACCCAGCTGATGCTCCACACCGGGGAACTAGTCATGGACATGGGCACAGTGCTGGACGGACGCCGCGCCGTAAAGGAAAAGCTGATCGACGAGCTGGGCGGTCTTTCGGACGCGCTGGCATGGCTGTACAGGGAGATCGAGCGGGAATAATAAAAACAACATTATGGTTTGCCATTTTTGCCCTTGCGTGGTACAATAGTAGAATCAATTATTGTGTCTATGGGAAGTTGGGGAACAGAGTAGAATGGCAACGAAAAAACGAAAATCAACGAAACGGCGTACTGCTGCCCGCCGTAAAAAGGCAGAGCAGCGGCTCCCGGCAGGGCTTGGCACCCTGTTCGGCGGCCTGCTGCTGATGGTGCTGGCCTTCGTACAGGGCGATTCCGCATGGCGGGTGCTCCATGATGTGCTGTTCGGGCTGTTCGGCTGCGGCAGCTTTGTGCTGGGTGCAGCCGTGTGCTGTCTGGCCGTTTTGTACACCCGGGGCGAGGAGTTGCTGTCCCGCATCCTCAAGCTGGTGCTGGGGCTTATCTTTGTCTGCGGCACAGTCATCGTATTTTCCGATATCCAGCCGCAGGGACTGAGCGCCATGCAGATGCTTTCCGCCTGCTACGCCAACGGCGTCAACGCATGGCTCTCCGGCGGTGCAATAGGCTTTGTACTGGGCGGCGTGCTGCTTTTGCTGTGCGGTCGCCCGGCGGCAAACCTCATTATGATCGTGCTTTTGCTGTGCGGCAGCCTGTACATTTTTGACGTCACCCCCGCCGAGGTCTGGGTCTGGCTGTGTGCCGTCACCGGCGGTATCCACGCCCGCGGCTCTGCCTTTGCAGAGCAGAGCGCTGCCCGCCGCGCCGAGCGTGCCGCCATCCGGCAGGCAGAGCGGGAGATCGACGAGGAATACGACGAAACCGAGGACGAGCCGCTGGACGAGGAGGACGAGCCTGCCGGGCTGCATCTGGGTGTGCCGGACTGGATGTCCGGTGTGCTGCGCTGGGGACACAAGGTAACGCAGGAGATGGAAGCAGACGCTGCGGACACCGAAGCCGCTCCCGCCGCCCCTGCCCAGCCGGAACCCGCCGCGCCGCCCATCACCCCGGTACGGGTCAGCGTTGCGCGTCCCCGCGCCGCTTTTGACGTAGACCTTGGCCCCGACCACACCGCTCTTTCCGAGGGCGGCAGCGAGCCCATTGAGCCGCTGATCGTTGGGCCGGGCGGCACCTTCGGGCAGGACCCACTGCGTTCTGCGTCCAAACCCACGCCGCCGCCCATCGTGGCAGACCCGGTAGTCACCGCTGCGGCAGATTTCTTTGCCAAAGATGCCCCCCAGCCGGAAGAGCCCGCCCCTGCCCCTGCTTTTGATACTTCCATCGTCCAGCCGGCAGCGCCGGTGGTGCAGCCGCAGATGCCGCAGCCGCCGGAAGCTGCGCCCATCCAGCCCGCCGTGCCCCGGGTGAGCGCCGAGAACGCCGTGGCGTTCCGCTCTGCGCCGGACGAGGACGGCTGGATCAGCATCACCGCCGAGCCGGTGGAGGAAAAGGACATCAACTCGCTGGTGGCAGCGGCCATGGAAAAGCCCGCCGTCTCGGAGCAGGCAGCTGCCACCGCCCCCACCGAGGAAGCCGAGCCGGTGGACAGCTACGAGTACCAGTACCCGCCCATTGAGCTGTTTGAAAAATCGCAGGAGGAAAGCGACCCCGGCGCACAGGAGGAGCTGAAGGCCAACGCCCAGAAGCTGGTGGACACGCTGGAAAGCTTCGGCGTGCGCACCCGGGTGCTGGATATCTCCCGCGGGCCCTCCGTTACCCGGTACGAGCTGCAGCCCATGGCGGGCGTGAAGATCAGCCGTATCACCTCGCTGGCAGACGATATCGCCCTGAACCTTGCGGTGGCAGACGTGCGTATGGAAGCGCCCATCCCCGGCAAGCCCGCCGTGGGCATCGAGGTGCCCAACCACAAAAAGACCCCTGTGTACATCCGCAGTATCTTTGAAAGCCAGAGCTTTCTGCGCATGACCTCGCCACTGGGCATCGCCCTTGGCAAGGACATTGCCGGTGTGGCGCAGGTGACCGACCTGTGCAAGATGCCCCACCTGCTCATCGCGGGCAGCACCGGCAGCGGTAAATCCGTGTGCGTGAACAGCATCATCATGAGCCTGCTGTTCCGCTCCAGCCCGGAGGACGTGAAGCTGCTGCTCATCGACCCCAAGGTGGTGGAGCTGGCCGAGTATAACGGCATCCCCCATCTGCTGATGCCCGTTGTCACCGAGCCCCGCAAGGCCGCCGGTGCACTGGGCAGCGCGGTGCAGGAGATGGAGCGCCGCTACCGCCTGTTTGCGGAGAACAACGTGCGCGACATCAAGTCCTTCAACAAGCTGGCTGCCGAGCAGCCGGAGCTGGAAAAGATGCCCTACATCGCCATTATCATCGACGAGCTGGCCGACCTGATGATGGTGGTGGGCAAGGATGTGGAAGATTCCATCTGCCGCATCGCCCAAAAAGCCCGTGCCGCCGGTATGCACCTGATCGTTGCCACCCAGCGTCCCAGCGTGGACGTGATCACCGGCCTGATCAAGGCCAACATCCCCAGCCGCATCGCCTTTGCGGTGTCCAGTCAGGTGGACAGCCGCACCATTCTGGACGGTGCCGGTGCAGAAAAGCTGCTGGGTCAGGGCGATATGCTCTTTATGCCCGTGGGCGCACCCAAGCCCACCCGTATCCAAGGCACCTTTGTGCGGGATGAAGAGATCAGCCGTGTGCTGGATTTCATCAAATCCAGCGCCACCGTGCAGTACGACGAAGCCATGATCGAGGCCATGGAAAAGCACGCCATTCAGGACGGCAAAAAGGGCGGCGGCGGTGCCGACGCCGAGGAGGACGCAGGCTCCGACCCCATGTTCAAGCAGGCCGTGGATGTGGTCATCGACGCCGGTCAGGCTTCCACCAGCCTGTTGCAGCGCCGCTGCAAGCTGGGCTACGCCCGCGCCGCCCGCATCATGGACGAGATGGAACAAAAGAGCATCATCGGCCCCTACGAGGGCGCAAAGCCCCGCGCCGTGCTCATTAGCCGCCAGCAGTGGCTGGAAATGCAGATGAACCAACCGGAGGAATAATAAAGGAGCATTATGGAACATTCTACTCCCCAGATCTACACCGAATTTCTTCCCATCAGCCGGGCGGACATGGAAGCCCGGGGCTGGGAGCAGCTGGACTTTGTGGTGGTGGGCGGTGACGCCTATGTGGACCACCCCAGCTTTGGCACCGCCATCATCAGCCGCCTGCTGGAGGCCGAGGGCTACAAGGTGGGCGTGTTGGCACAGCCCCGCTATACCGACTGCGAGGACTTCAAGCGGTTCGGCAAGCCGAAGTACGGCTTTTTCATCGGCGGCGGCAACGTGGACAGCATGGTCAGCCACTATTCCGTGGCAAAAATTCCCCGCGCCGAGGACGAATACTCCCCCGGCGGCAAGGCCGGTGCCCGCCCGGACCGCAGCGCCACCGTGTACACAAAACTTGCCAAGCAGGCTTACCCCGACCTGCCGGTGATCTTAGGCGGTCTGGAGGCCAGCCTGCGGCGGTTCGCCCACTACGATTACTGGCTGGACACCGTGCTGCCCAGCATCGCCGAGGACTCCGGCGCGGATCTCATCAGCTTTGGCATGGGCGAGCACCAGACCGTGGAGATCGCCCGCCGTCTGGCCGCCGGGGAGCCGGTGGAGACCATCACGGACGTGAACGGCACCTGCTATCTGACCGATTTCGACCACCTGCCTCAGCGGTATGTGGAGTGCGCCGGCTTTAAAAAGGTTGCCAGCGATAAGACCGCCTACGCCAAGGCCTGCCGCATCCAGATGGACAATCAGGACGTGGTCAGCGGCCAGATCATCGTGCAGAAGCAGAGCGAAAAGTATCTGGTGCAGAACATCCCCGCAAAGCCGCTGGTGCGCGGAGAGCTGGACAAGGTGTACGCCCTGCCCTACACCCGCCGGTACCACCCCATCTACGAGAGCATGGGCGGCGTACCCGCCATCCGCGAGGTGCAGTTCTCCATCATCCAGAACCGCGGCTGCTTCGGCGGCTGTAACTTCTGTGCCATCCAGCTGCATCAGGGGCGGCGGGTCACCAGCCGCAGTGCCGACAGCATCGTGGAGGAAGCCGAGCGCATGACCCACGAGCCGGATTTCAAGGGCTACATCCACGATGTGGGCGGCCCCACCGCAAACTTCCGCTTTCCCTCCTGCCGCGAGCAGATGCTGCGCGGCATGTGCACCGGCGGCAAGCACTGTCTTGCCCCCACCACCTGCTCCCACATGATCGTGGATCACAGCGACTACCTTAAAATTCTGCGCCGGGTGCGGGAGCTGCCGGGCGTGAAAAAGGTGTTCATCCGCAGCGGCATCCGGTTCGACTACCTGATGGCTGACCCGGACGATACCTTCTTTAAGGAGCTGGTGGAGTACCATGTGTCCGGCCAACTGAAAGTCGCCCCGGAGCACTGCGCCCCCAATACCCTTGCCTACATGGGCAAGCCGCCCATCGAGACCTTTAACAAGTTCAAGGATAAATTCTACGAGCTGAGCAAGAAGGCGGGCAAAAAGCAGTATCTGGTGCCCTACCTCATGTCCAGCCACCCGGGCAGCACCCTGAAGGACGCGGTCTATCTGGCCGAGTACCTTTATAAGAACCACATGCGCCCGGAGCAGGTGCAGGACTTCTACCCCACCCCCGGCACCGTGAGCACCTGTATGTTCTATACCGGCCTTGACCCCTACACCCTCAAGCCGGTGTTTGTGGAAAAGACCCCCGAGGGCAAGGCGTTGCAGCGCGCACTGCTGCAATACTACGAGCCCCGCAACGCGGAAAAGGTGGTCAAGGCCTTGCAGCTGACCCACCGGGAGGATCTCATCCCCCTGCTGGTGCCCGCCGTCGGCCGCCGCGCGGTGCAGCGCACCGCCCGCCGGGCAGAAAGCGCCGAGGTGACCATTCACAACGATGGCACCTATACGGTACACCCCAGCCAGAAGGGACGCAGCACCGGCAAAAATGCCCGCGCTGCCGCCCCGGCAGGCCGTCAACCCAGCCCGGGCGCACGCTTTGCGCCCAACTCTGCGCCCGGCCACAAACCCAAAAACAATCAACAGAAAGAGAACGCAACGTGGAAAACTGGAAAGAAGAAAAAGTAACTTTATTCCCCCGCCGCCTGTTCCTGCGGCTGGCTGCGCTGGCGCTGGCCGCTGTGCTGGCGCTGGGGCTTACCGCCTGTGACAGCCTGCCCGACAGCGGCGGACACATCGTCAAGCCCTCCACCGGGTCAAGCCAGCCCTTTGAGATGCACTTCATTGATGTAGGGCAGGCACTGAGCGTGCTGGTGGAGTGTGACGGACAGTTCATGCTCTACGACGGCGGCAACGTGGACGACGGCAGTCTGGTAGTATCCTACCTGCAAAAGCAGGGGGTGGAGCAGCTGCAATATGTGTTCTGCTCCCACGCCCACGAGGACCATGTGGGCGGTCTTGCCGCCGTAATGGCAAAGTTCCCGGCTGGGCACGCTTACAGCCCGGTGACGGAAGCCTCCACCAAATGCTTCAACGATTTTGTCAAGTACACCCGGCAGCAGGGCTTGCAATTGGAGGTGCCTTCCGTGGGCACCGTCTGGCCACTGGGCAGCGCCACCGTCACCATGCTTGGCCCGGTAACGCAGTACAGCGAGACCAACAACACCTCGCTGGTGCTGCGCATCGACTACGGCAACACCAGCTTTCTGCTGACCGGCGACATGGAAAATACCGCTGAGACCGACCTTGTAAACAGCGGTGCCAACCTGAAGGCCGATGTTTTACAGGTAGGGCACCACGGCTCCAGCACCAGCACCGGATACCTGTTTCTGAACGCTGTTCTGCCGGAAATGGGCGTCATCTCCTGCGGCACAGGCAATAAGTACGGCCACCCCCACGAGGAGACCCTGAGCATCCTGCGGGACGCAAAGGTGGACGTCTACCGCACCGACCTGCAAGGCACCATCACCATTGGCAGCGACGGCCAGAACTTCACCGTGGGCACCGAGCACTTTGTACCGGACAGCCAGCTGAACCCCACCGACCCGTCGTCCTCCAGCACGGTGCAGCCGGCGTACATCGGCAACGTGAACAGCAAAAAGTTCCACCTGCCCACCTGCGCCAACCTGCCTGCGGAAAAGAACCAAATCCTCTTTTCCAGCTATGACGAAGCTATTGCCGCAGGCTATACCCCCTGCGCAAGCTGCATCAAATAAAAATATTTTTATAAAAAGAAAGACACCGGCGGCCTGCAAGGCTGTCCGGTGTCTTTCTTTCTTAATCGTTACTGTGCAGCGGGGAACTCCTTCTCCCGCTCTTCTTTCAGGATGGTGGTGGCGCGCTGCATGGTGGCAGCGGCGCGGCGCAGCTCGGCGTCCCCAAGTTCGGCGCGCATCCGGCGGTAGCATCGCTGCAAAAGCGCCTGCTCCTCTGCCATCAGCTCCACCGCCTTGCTGGAAAGTTCCACATAGGTGCGCCCGGCCTCGCGGTCGGTTTTCCATGTTACAAAGCCGCTGTCCTGCAGCTTTTCGATGCCCTTGGAAAGCTCGGTCACCCGCAGCCCCATGGCGGCGGCAAGGTCGGCAAGATAGAGTTTTTCGCCGGGGTGTTCCTCCTGCTCCACCTTGATATAATACAGGATGAGGTAATCTGCCCGCTGGATGGTGCTGAACACCTTATCCACGTTGAGCTCGTGGAGGAAGAACCATTCCCCCTGATGCTGCTGCAACTCTTCCATGCTGATGCCCTCCCTTTATGCCCGCTGGCTGCGCGGGATATAATCGTGGGTGCCGCCAAGGCTCTTGTAGGCCGGGCGGATGATCTTGTTGGCACTGAGCAGCTCCTCGATACGGTGGGCGCTCCAGCCCATGACGCGCGCCACGGCAAACAGCGGGGTGTACAGCTCCATGGGGATGCCCAGCATCTCGTACACAAAACCGCTGTAAAAGTCCACGTTGGGGCTGACGCCCTTGAAGATCTTGCGCTCCTGCGCGATAAGCTGCGGTGCCATGCGCTCGATACGGGTGTAGAGGGAAAGATCCTTGTCCCGGCCTTTTTCGTGGGCAAGCTGCTCCACATAGCCCTTGAACACCACCTCGCGCGGGTCGCTCAGGGAGTAGACGGCGTGACCCATACCGTAGATCAGTCCCTTGCGGTCGAAGGCTTCGCCGTGGAGCAGCTTTTTCAGGTAGGCTTCCAGTTCCTCGTCGTCCTCGATGTCGTGGAGGTTGTCCCGGATGTTCTGCATCATGTGCATGACCATCAGGTTTGCACCGCCGTGGCGCGGGCCCTTGAGGGAGCACAGCGCCGCCGCCATGGCCGAGTAGGTGTCCGTGCCGGAGGAGGTGACCACGCGGGTGGTAAAGGTGGAGTTGTTGCCGCCGCCGTGCTCGGCGTGCAGCAGCAGCGCCACGTCCAGCACGCGGGCTTCCAGCGGGGTGTACTGCATATCCGGCCGCAGCATCCGCAAAAAGTTCTCTGCGGTGGAAAGGTTGGGGTCCGGGCGGTGGATATACATACTGGCGTCTTTTTCGTAGTGGTTATAGGCGTGGTAGCTGTACACCGCCAGCATGGGGAAGATGCCCGCCAGCTGGATGCTCTGGCGCAGCACGTTGGCGGTATCCAAATCCGCTACTTTGGGGTCGTAGGAAGCCAGCGTCAGCACGCTGCGCGCCATGCTGTTCATGATATCGTGGCTGGGTGCCTTCATAATGACATCGCGGGTAAAGTTGGTGGGCATGGTGCGGCACTCCCCCAGCACCGCGCAGAACTGCTCCAGCTGCTCCGGGGTGGGCAGCTGACCAAACAGCAGCAGATATCCCGCCTCCTCAAAGGCAAAGCGGCTGCCGCGGCTGCCGTTGATGAGGTCTTTTACGTCATAGCCGCGGTACAGCAGCTGACCGTCTGCCGGATGCTTGACCCCGTCCACATACTGGAACGCCCGGATATCCGAGATGTTGGTCAGACCTGCCAATACGCCCTTGCCGGTCTCGTCGCGCAGGCCGGCTTTTACCCCGAACTCCCGGTAGAGATCCTTGGGGATGCGGTCGTGCTCTGCACAAAGGGGCTGCTGCTGGTCGAAGTAGCTTAATACATTCTGCAAATGATCCATGTGTCTGGCTGCTCCTTTCCTGTTCGTCCATATCAGTTTCTCATTTTTCAATAGCTTTTATATTACAGAACGGATATTTCACTGTCAACCAACATTTTGTAAAAAAATATAAAACAATTCAACCGTAGGGGTCGTACAAATCGTACTCCTCGGTCTCCTGATGCTTTTCCTCCAGCACCCGGATGGCCTGCTCCAAGGCGCTCTGGGAGCAGCCGCTCTCGCTTACCAGCGCATGGACAGCGGCGGCAAGGTCGCCGTCAAACAGAGTGTCCAGCCGCTGGCGCATACAGTACACACCATACGCCCGCCGGGTGACCAGCGGCACATACACGTTGCAGTTGCCCTGCTTTGCCGACCTGACCCAGCCTTTTTCCTCCAACCGGTAGAGAAAATTCAGCACCGTGGCTGCTGCCCAGCCGGTGGCCTTGAGCTTCTGGCTGATGTCCCGCCGCGCCGCCGCGCCCGGGCACGCCCACACCGCCAACATCACCTGTTCTTCCGCCGCCGAAAGCGGCCGCAGGGTATCTGGTAAGCCGTACATCTGTTGTACCTCCGTAAATGTTTTTAGCGGGCTCGCCCTCTCAGTCAAAGCCTATCGGCTTTGCCAGCTCCCCCAAAGGGGGAGCCAAGGTTTAAAGCCCGTTGCTAAAGCGTCAGGTGTAATGCGAAAGTTCCCGCCACTGCTCTTGCCTCTCCCTTTGGGAGAGGTGGCACGGCGTAAGCCGTGACGGAGAGGGCGCACGCCGTTGCCCTCAGTGCTAAAGCATCAAATGCAATAAGAAACCTTCCCGCCATGCCAGAGGCTCCCTCTCCGAGGGAGCTGGCAAAACCGTCAGGTTTTGACCGAGGGATTTTTCTTTTACATTTGTCTCAGCATTTCCAGTATACCGCATTTCTGCCAAAGGTGCAAGGGCGAAAAATCCGCATGGAATCAAGGGATCGTGCACATCTTTTACATTTGTCTTATATTTTGTCTCTGCACGGCGCACATTTGTATGCTTTGTGCCATCAGGCGGGGTACAGGGGCCATATCTTTGTGCAAAGATGCTCTTGTTTTCGGCAGGGAAAAACCGGTATACTACGGCTACGGAAAGTAACAGACGCACCGCAAAACAGGCGGTGCTGCGTGATAGGTGTATTACAGGAAAAGGAGAGGTTCATTATGGCACGAGTATATAACTTCAGCGCAGGTCCCAGCATGCTGCCCGAAAAGGTGCTGCGGCAGGCACAGGCCGAGCTGCTGGAATACGGCGACAGCGGCCAGAGCGTCATGGAGATGAGCCACCGCAGCAAGTGGTTCGATGCCATCATCAAGGACACCGAAGCTTCCCTGCGCCGGGTGATGAACATTCCCGATAACTACAAGGTGGGCTTCTTTCAGGGCGGCGCTACCCAGCAGTTCGCCATGGTGCCGCTGAACTTTATGACCACCGGCAAGGCGGACTACATCGTGTCCGGCAACTTCTCGGGTCTGGCTGCCAAGGAAGCCGCCAAGTTCGGCGAGGCCAAGATCGTAGCATCCAGTAAGGATAAGAACTTCACTTATATCCCGGATGTAAACGCTATCGACTACGACAAGGACGCCAGCTACATCCACATCTGCCAGAACAACACCATCTTCGGCACCCAGTATGTGGAGCTGCCGCAAGTGGAGGGCGTGCCGCTGGTGGCGGATATGAGCTCCATGATCCTTTCCAAGCCCGTGGACGTCAGCAAGTACGGCTGCATCTACTTTGGCGTGCAGAAGAACGTAGCCCCCGCCGGTATGGCAATCGCCATCATCCGGGATGACCTGCTGGGTCACGCCGCAGATAACGTGCCCACCATGATGAACTACACCACCCTGCTGGCGAAGGACAGCATGTACAACACCCCGCCGTGCTGGTGCATCTACATGACCGGTCTGGTGCTCAAGTATCTGGAAAACGACATCGGCGGTCTTGCCAATATGCAGAAGATCAACGAAGCCAAGGCCAAGGTGCTGTACGACTATCTGGACGGGCAGGCGTTCTTCACAAACCCTGTGGAGCACCGCTACCGCAGCACCATGAACGTCACCTTCACCAGCCCCAACCCGGACATGGACAAAAAGTTCTGCGCCGAAGCCGCCGAGGCGGGCTTTGTGAACCTGAAGGGGCACCGTCTGGTAGGCGGTATGCGCGCTTCCATCTACAACGCCATGCCTGCCGAGGGCGTGGACAAGCTGGTGGACTTCATGGAGAAGTTCCGCAAAGAGAATGCATAAAGAGGGGTTTCAGATATGTACACCATCAAAACGCTCAACGCCATCAGCCCGGTGGGGCTGGCAAAGCTGCCCAAGAACCAGTTCGATGTCTCGGTGGATACCGATGCCCCGGACGGTATTCTGGTGCGCAGCGCCGACCTTTTGAACACCACCTTCAACGATAATCTGCTGGCTATCGCCCGCGCCGGTGCGGGTGTGAACAACATCCCGCTGGAGCGCTGCAGCGAGCAGGGCATCGTGGTGTTCAACACCCCGGGTGCCAACGCCAATGCCGTGGCGGAGCTGGTCATCGGCATGCTTATCGCGGGCAGCCGCAACGTGGCCGCCGCCGCCCAGTGGTGTCAGGGTCTGGCCGGTGACCCGGCCATGGCAAAGAGCGTGGAAAAGGGCAAAAAGCAATTCGTGGGCAACGAGATCAAGGGCAAGACCCTTGGCGTTATCGGTCTGGGTGCCATCGGCTCCCGGGTTGCAAACTGCGCCATCGAGCTGGGCATGGAGGTCTACGGCTACGACCCCTATATCTCCATTGAAGCCGCATGGAACCTGAGCAGTCAGGTGCACCACTGCGTAAACCTGAACGATATGCTGCCCCTGTGCGACTACATCACCATCCATGTGCCCTACCTGCCCACCACCAAGGACACCATCAACACCCAGACCCTTGCCCTGTGCAAGGACGGCGTCAAGATTTTGAACTACGCCCGCGGCGAGCTGGTGAACACCGCCGCCCTGCTGGAAGCCATGGACAACGGCAAGGTGTCCGGCTACATGACCGACTTCCCCTCCGAGGCCATTCTGGGCCGTCCCGGCATCGTGTGCACCCCGCACCTTGGCGCTTCCACCCCGGAAGCCGAGGACAACTGCGCCATCATGGCAGCACAGGAGCTGAGCGACTACCTGCGCAACGGCAATATTACCCACTCGGTCAACCTGCCGGAGGTGCACCAGCCCCGTGCCGGCGGCAAACGCATCTGCATCATCCATAAAAACGAGCCGGGCATGATCAGCCAGATTACCGCCCTGACCACCGAAGCCGGCCTGAACATCGAAAACATGGTGAACAAGAGCAAAAAGAACATGGCCTACACCATGCTGGATGCCACCGGTGCCGTGGATGCCCGCCTGAGCGAGAAGCTGAGCAGCATCCCCGCCGTTATCCGGGTGCGCATCCTGTAACAGCAAAAATACACAAGACACAAAAAGGTGAAGTGACCCACGGTCACTTCACCTTTTTTGCAGGAGCCATGCCCGGCAAAGCCAGCCGGACAGGCCTTGCCTGAACTGTTTTCACTCATGATATGAACCAGATGAAAAAACAGATGGGTCATATCCCTTGACTTCAGTCCCCCGGGGGAGTATACTCCGTGGCAGTGAAATATTCGGCTATGACGAGAAAGAGTACCCGGAAAGAATGTTACAGAGAGCTGCCGGTTTGATGCAAGGCAGTGCAGGGTGTCCGTGGGAAGATCCTCTCCGAGCTTTCCGGCTGAATGGGCGGTGTCTACGCCCCAGTAAGCTGGAACGGCAGGCCCCCGTTATCACGGGCCGCGCATTGTTGGATGCGCACTGAGGGGCCGGGCTTTGCACCGGCAATAAGAGTGGTACCGCAGAGGAGTTTATACGCCTTTGTCTCTTACGAACCGTAAGGGGCAAAGGCGTTTTTGTTTGCGGGAAAGCCATTTCCCGGATGTTTCATTGCCTTTACATCCGCAAAAATAAGTGTTCAGGAAAAAGGAGAGTTTATCATGAAAACATTGGAAAAAGTAAGCGACTTTGTGGGCAAGTACATGGCCGCCATCGTCATTGTGGTGGCGGCACTGGCGCTGCTGTTCCCCGGCACCTTCAGCGTGGTAAAGACCGCATGGGTCAACACCTTGCTGGGTATCGTCATGTTCGGCATGGGTCTTACCCTGAAGCCGGAGGACTTCAAGGTGGTGTTCAGCCGCCCGAAAGACGTGATCATTGGCTGCATTGCGCAGTTCACCCTGATGCCCTTCCTTGCATGGGCGCTGACGCAGCTGTTCCACCTGCCCACCGAGCTGGCTATCGGCGTCATTCTTGTGGGTACCTGCCCCGGCGGCACCTCCTCTAACGTGATGACCTATCTGTCCAAGGGCGACGTTGCACTGTCCGTCGGCATGACCGCCGTTTCCACCGTGCTGGCACCCTTCCTGACTCCCCTGCTGACCCTGCTGTATGCCGGTCAGCGCGTGGATGTGAACCCTGTAAATATGTTCCTGTCCATCGTCAAAGTAGTGCTGGTGCCCATCGCGCTGGGCTTTGTGGTCAACCATTTCTTCCATGCCTTCACCCAGAACGCCGTCCGCGTGCTGCCGCTGGTCTCCACCACCGCCATCGTGCTCATCATCTGCGCTGTTGTGTCTGCAAACTCCGCCAAGATCATGACCAGCGGCCTGCTGATCCTTGCCGTGGTCATCCTGCACAACCTGTTGGGCTACCTCACCGGCTTTGGCGTGGGCAAGCTGCTGAAGCTGGATTCTACCAAGTGCCGCGCGATCTCCATCGAGGTCGGCATGCAGAACTCCGGTCTGGCCACCTCGTTGGCCGCTGCCCACTTTGCACAGTATCCGCTGGCAACTATCCCCGGCGCTGTGTTCTCGGTGTGGCATAACATTTCCGGTGCTGTCCTTGCCAATTTCTTTGCCCGCACCGCAGAGAAGAAGGACTGATCTTTTACAATCAATAAGGGGCTGCTGCACAAGGTTTCTTCCCTGTGCAGCAGCCCCTGTTTTGTTTATTGCAGGCAGCGTCTCAGCTCCGGTATTCCGCCGGCAGCTGCTCCATGGTCTGCCACTTGTCCATGGCTTCTTCCAGCTTCATGCCCTTGGCCACTGCGTCGCGGCGGCAGGCGTTGACAGCCTGAATTTCCTTCATCTTGGCACCGGTCAGGGTGTAGCCCTTCATGGCGATGAGAGTAGCCGCCCAAGCCACCATGGGGATGATGCAGAACAGCACGATGACCACCCAGTTCATGCCCGGGGTGTAGGAGTCATACTGAGTGGGCAGACTCTGCAGGCCCACAAAGCTGACCGCAATACCCACAACGGTAGCGGACAGGCTGGACACCAGCTTGTCCACCAAACTGAACAGGGTGCCCATGATGCCGGGGATGTAGTTGCCGCTGCGGTAGGTCTCGTAGTCGGAGCAGTCGGCAACCATGGGAATGGGCATATCGGCGGTGGCGTAGTATGCGCCGTAGCCGATACCGAAGAAGGCGATGAACAGGATGGTGTACAGGTTCAGGGACAGGCCGTTCTCCCCCAGAATGGACAGGGTGAAGGCATCGCCCGCCAGCTGCAGCACCACCTGCCCGCCTCTGCGCCGCTGCACCCGCTGGATGGCGCGGGAGAGCTTTGTGCAGAACTGATAATAATTCACCGGCTTCAGCACATAATCCAGTGCATCCACCTCGTACCCTCGGATGGCATACTGCGCCATGTTGGTCACAAAGACCAGCACCACCTCCGCATCCACTGCCCGGATGGCTTCGGCAGCGCCAAAGCCGTCCAGCCGGGGCATCTCCACATCCATAAAAATGATGTCGAACCCCGGCGTATAGTGCTCTGCGATTTCGGAGCCGTCTGTAATGAGGCTAATCTCCACCTGTACTCCCTGCTCCTCGGCATATTGCCGGACGAACCGGTTCAGGCATTCCCGTGTTTCCTCCTAATCCTCCACGATCGCGATCCTGAACATCCTGCCCCCACCTTCTCTCTGCGTCTGATCGCCGTATCACTCTTTTTATTGAAACACACTTTTCCGTGAAATGCAATGGAAACCCTTGTTTGAAACAAGGCTGTTTTTAGACGCCTGTCTTGTAGGAAGCGGTCAGGCTCGCACAACGCAAGCTCCCTTCTGCAAAGCAAAAAGGCAGGATACCATTACTACAATGATACCGCAGCCGCCTGCTGGAGCGCATCGCCCAGCGCCACACCGATGCTGTGCGGCTGATGAGCTGGCTGTTTACCAGCGGCTTTTCCAGCGAGCAGCTCTGGGACCGTATCGAGGAATACTTCCTCGGCCTGCCCATTCAGAGCTTTGACGCCGCATCCACCGCTTCTGCCGAATCGAGGTGACTGCTATGATTCGCTTCTTCTATTCTGCTCGAGCTTCTCCTTCCTGAAGCAGTGCGAACCTCCTCACGACATGCTTCTCTGTCCTCCTGAAAAGCAACGGTTCGCACCACGGAAAAGCTATCATTTGCCCCAAAAAGTTCTTTCCTTTTCCAGAAATCTGAGGTATAATAAGGATATAGTATGCATCTTTTCTGATTCCGGCAAAGAATTTTGCCGTTTTTGAGTAAAGTTTGCTATTGCAATTTATCCCCGCAAGGGGACGGAAACCGTACCCGTCGCGCACCACTATGCCGTCTTTTTCTATTGCAATTTATCCCCGCAAGGGGACGGAAACTACGACTTTTTTGTCCATAATAAAATCTCCTTTTATTGCAATTTATCCCCGCAAGGGGACGGAAACGCTTTTTACTCATTCGTGTCATCAATGACGGTTTCTTCTATTGCAATTTATCCCCGCAAGGGGACGGAAACGCAGCCTTTTCCATCATGAATTCATAAAACTTGCATTGCAATTTATCCCCGCAAGGGGACGGAAACTGAATGCTGATTGTGGATTTGGATTTCTTTGCAATTGCAATTTATCCCCGCAAGGGGACAAAAAAGCACCTCTGCCACTGGCGTTTGCCAGCAGCGGAGGTGCTTTGCTTTTTCTTATATTCTATTTTACAGGTTGAAAGCTGCGCCTGCCGGGATCGTCTTTGTGACAGGCAGCGCCTTGACGCCCTGCGGGACGTTCCGCTTCAAGGGGCGGATCTCATGCAGGTAGACGGTGATCTTTCGCAGGGTCTCTTCAATGCTCTCGGTATCCAGCGGCAGAACGCGATCGCTCAGCAGGCCCAAGTCACTGTCGCTGGCGTGATTGATCTGGTTGCGGTACTTCACCACGCGCTGGTAGAGCAGGGCAGCCCGCTCCAGCTGCGGGCGGATGGCAGGGTCGATGACCAGCTGGTCAGAGGCAAGCACCATATCCAGATAATCGTGCATTTCTGCGGCATTTGCTACGCCAAGCGGCATACTGCCGCCCGCATCATCTTTACTTTTGGTCAGGCGCAAATCGGTCGTGCAAATTTCTTTCAATTTTCCATTCTGCAACAATGCCAACCAGCAGAAATGGAAATGGAACAGCGGGTACACCCACGGCTTGCCCTCGTTCTGCTTCTGATCTGCCAGATAGTCCCAGCCTCTTTCAGTGGGCTGCACAAAGAGATGCTGGCAGACATATTCCGGCATCTGCTCGCACAGCAGGGTCAGCGCCTGCTGGTACATCCCGTGCTTGGCGCACCAGCTCACCAGCGCAGGCAGCGCCTTTTCGCCGGAGGAAAGCAGCTCTGCAAACTCGGTACTGAAACGGTCTTTCAGCAGCCGGAAGAACAGGTCGGTCAGGTTCTGGCTCTTCTTGGGCGTTTCTTTCAGCGCCTGAGCGATCTGGTTCAAATCATCGTTCAGCCTCCGCACCCGGCACAGCGCCAGATCTTCCGAGAACTGGTTGATGCGGGTCAGCAGCGTGTGCAGCACCGGGTCTTTTTCGCCCTCGCTCCACAGATAGCTCTTCAGCTTTTGCGCGGTGCCGGTGGAGAAGAACTCGTCCATGGCGGTAACAAAGTCGAACAGATCATACAGCTGGGTGCGGTCGTGCGCGACAGGCTCTTCCCCGCGCAGCTCTGCATAGATCACCCGGCGGGTCTGCACACCGCGCAGGTCCCGCATACAGCGGGCAGCGGTCACCAGCAGCATGGCAGTGTCCCGCATACCGCCGGAAAGGTCGATGGAAAGGGTGTCCTCCTTTTCGATCTTGTCCAGCAGCTGCGAGATGGCCTGAAACTGCTTTTTCTCGTCATCCATGCTGTCCGGCACTTCAATTACCACCAGCCGCTCTGCCGGAATACCCACCCTGCGCAACGCATCGCGGAAATATTCCAGCGTGGTGCAGGTGCTGCCGTCCGGCATTTCCACCACAGCTTTTTTGCGCACCGTCTCGCTGCACAGTGCCAGAATGCAGTCCGGGGTCTCCTTCTCCTTTATCAGGTACCGCACCGCGCCCTCGTTGGTCTGGGTCTTGTAGTTCGGGTTTTTCGGGCTCATATATAAAAGTAAAACATCGCGTCCCATCTTATATGTCCTCCTGTTCCGTTTTCATCTGCACCAGTTTTTGCTGCCATGTTTTGCGCCGCTGCGACACCGCCGCCCGGCTCACACCAAGAAATTCTGCCACGGTCTTATCCTGCGCCGGGTTGCGCTCCGGGTCCAGCAGGGCGTGGAGCGCGGCGCATTCCAGCGCTTCGGGCGCATAGGGCGGCTGAACGGTAAATTCCACATACCGGTGCAGCAGCAGGATATCCCACAGGCAGTTGTCCTGTTCCAGCGGACGCAGATCATCGCAGTTTGCCAGCCGCACGGGGGTATCCTCTGCCGGGGGCAGCACGTCCCTGTTACGCAAAAAGCCCAGCAGTACGCTGCTCCAAAGCGGGCCGGCCGTCTTGCCGTACTGCTCCTTCTGCTGCAAGTTCATCAGCCCGATGCCGCGGTGCAGCCATGCCAGCAGCTCACCGGTCTGCTCCGCCTGCTCTTCCACGCTTTTTTCTTGGGAAACCACCCGGTCACCCAGCGCCGAATCCTCTCCACCAGTGTCGTCCAGACTGAGCACCGACTGCTTATTGCGCAGTGCTTCCCGCAGGGTCTTTACACCCACCTCGGCAATATCGGCCACCAGTTGCTCTTTTTCCGGGTCACGACAGAGCACACTCTCTGTAATCCCGTTCTTTTCCATGTATTCCAGCGCTTTTTTGATCTTGCGGTTCGTTTCGCGTCCGAAGCCCGTCACAGCCATTTCTTCCTGCTGCTGGTCGTGTGCCTGTGCATGACGGACAGCGGTGCGCAGATACATACTAAAGGTCTGCCCGGGTTTCGGTTCCCAAAAATCAAACGCATCCAGAAACGCATCACAGAAATCCGCGCTGTTCCATGCATCCTCTCCCCTTCCGGGAGCCTGTGCGGTCAGAAAGCATTCCGCCCAGAACGTGCGGAACCGTTCATCATTGGCATCGTGCAGCTTTTTGCGCTGTTCCGGCGGCAGCTGCAGCAGCGGCGAAGCGTCAATGTCCGCCCATGTTTTCACATCATTCATCGCTGCTCAGTCCTCCCGGTGCTCGTTCATCCAGATCAGCTGATGGAACACTTGTTCGGCGGTCTTGCTGTCCCGCATGGTGCCCACCAGCCCGGCAAGCTGGTACAGCGCCGACATCTCGTACAGCCGCGCACCCACCACCTTTCCGTTCTCCCGTTTGACCTCGCCATAATAGACACCGCCCACTTCCAGCTCGGTGTGGGTGGCTTCGGCGCAGGTCAACGCGGTCAGCGTGACCACTGGGATGCTCTTGGAGCCGTAGGTGATGCAGGCATACACCCGGGTGACCTGCGGCAGGGCATCCACCAGATCCCGGCACAGGCCGATCAGCGTTTCCGGGCGCTGATCCTCGGGCAGGGGCACCGGCTCCACCTGCTCTTCTGCAATGCCCAGCTGCGCCAGCTCTTCCAGCAGGCGTTGATAGTTGCGGGCAGTATCGGCATTTTCCTGCCGGATAGCCAGCAGCCGCACCGTGTCCCCGGGTTCAAGGGTATCCCGCATTACCTGCACGATGGGAAAGCAGGTGGCCGTGGGGGCCTCTGCCCGCTCCCGCTGGTACAGCATGGGGTCCAGCTTTCCCTGCAAAGGTACGGTGGTGATATAAGTCTTTAGCACAGGGCAACACTCCTTTTTATAAGATCCATTATCTGCATCATACCATAAAAAGGCCGCTGCTACAATGGTTTAAAAAATTTATGCAGATTTATTTTTTTACGCCTTAACTACACCCTTGCCATGGGCTTCTGGTAGGTGAAAGGAGGTGAAAAACATGTTTGAGCTGATCTCTACTCTGGGCTGCGCCGCAGCCGGTGCCGTCGCAGGCGCCGTGAAGGGCGCCACCATGGGCATCGCCGTGGGCGGCCCTGTCGGTGCCATTGCCGGCACCATCCCGCTGGCCATTGTTGGCGGCGTTACCGGCGCTCTGGCCGGCAACAACGTCGGCCACCGCATCGACAAGCGGTGAGCCCCGCGCCAGCGCTCCCGTCCGTTTTGTGCGGACGGGAGTCTTTTATAAAGAACCGGGAGGTACACGCTATGTTCGTCAACTTTTCTAACCACCCCCACGCCCTGTGGAGCGCCGAGCAGCAGGCGGCGGCGCAGCGCTACGGCACGGTGGTCGATCTGGCGTTTCCCGCCATCGACCCCGCCGCCGACGAGGCCGCGCTGGACTCCCTTGCCACGGTATACGCCGACCACATCCTGCACCTTGGCCCGGACGCCGTGCTCTGTCAGGGCGAGTGCACCTTTGTGTACCGGGTGGTCCAGCGGCTGGAAGCCGCGGGCATCCCCACGCTGGCCGCCTGCTCCCGCCGCCAGAGCCAGGAGACCACCTGCCCGGACGGCAGCACCCTGAAGCGCAGCATCTTCGCCTTTGCCGGCTTCCGCCGCTATGGCTCGCCCTGAGCTTCCCGGTGCGGCTGCCCCCCATTCAGCCGCCTGTTTCTCCATTTCGGTGGGCGGCTCGCACCCGCTTTTCCAACCTCCCGCCAAAATGCTCTTTTATTTTTCGTATGGTTGTGGTATATTGGTCTTGGAATTGTGAAAGCTGCCCTGAAATCAAGTATTTTTCTCTTTTTCTTAGAACAGCTTTGCTATTTCAACTTATCCCCGCAAGGGGACGGAAACTGAGTGTTGCATGCCTTTGCCATCATAAACTCATAATTTCAACTTATCCCCGCAAGGGGACGGAAACGATATTACAAACGTAGCTCCTGCTGATCTGTTCCATTTCAACTTATCCCCGCAAGGGGACGGAAACTCGCCAGCACTCATGTTGTTAAATTCGTATTACGATTTCAACTTATCCCCGCAAGGGGACGGAAACAGTTACCTTCGCACGATTGCAGTAGTCGCTGACATTTCAACTTATCCCCGCAAGGGGACGGAAACATCTCATTGAAGGTATCGCAGGTAATATGGATGATATTTCAACTTATCCCCGCAAGGGGACGGAAACTCAAACAGCCGCGCTCTGCCGGGTATCTTGTATGCATTTCAACTTATCCCCGCAAGGGGACGGAAACTGCTTGCCCTCCTTACGGAGGTTATACTTAGCAATCATTTCAACTTATCCCCGCAAGGGGACGGAAACAGAATTGCCATCTTGCTGGACGGTGCGTCAATCAATTTCAACTTATCCCCGCAAGGGGACAAAAAACTCCGCATCAAAAATGGTGCGGAGTTTTTCTTTTGCGTGCCTTAACTTTTCGGTTTTCGTGGGCTTTTTCTCTATGAACAGAGCTGCTGCGGCATTTTCTCTGCCATGGCTTTTGTATTGCGACAAAATGTGCTATAATAGAGCCAAATCAAAGCATCTCTCACAAAATATACAAACGCATTTTTTATTTATTGTGCAATTCTTCCACAATTTGTAAAGGAGATGGTATTTTGAACGTTCTCACCCTGCAGTCCACCTACGGCGGGCTGCTGCACGACACCGGCAAAGCGGTGTACCGTGCCGGTGGGCAGCGCGGCAGCCACGGGGAGCAGGGCTGCCAGTTTTTGCGCGGTGTTTTGTCCGGCGCAGACTGGGCCCCGGTTCTGGACTGTGTGCGTTACCACCACGCCGCCGCGCTGCGCGGTGCTGCAAAGGCGCTGCCGGCCGATTCCCCGGCGTATCTGGTCTATCTGGCCAACCTGCTTTCCGGCGCGGCTGACCGCCGGGAGACCGAAGGCGAAAGCGATGCCTACCGGCGGGAGCTTCCGCTGGATGCGGTGTTCACCCACCTGAACGGTTCCCACCCCGGCTGGATGATGCCTGCGCAGCCGCAGGACGGCAGCCTGAAACTGCCGCAAAAGTCCCAGCCGCTTTCCGCTTCCGTTTATGCAGATGCCGTGCGCAAGCTGAGCGAGTGCCTGCCGGATCTGCAGCCGCAGCCGGAGCAGCTCGGCAAGCTGCTGGGTCTGCTGGAAACGCAGTTCAGCTGTTTCCCGTCCAGCACCTTTACCGGCGAAAGCCCGGATGTTTCTCTGTTCGACCACGCCAAGACCACCGCAGCCATTGCTGCGTGCATCAGCGAATATGTGCAGGCGAACCGCATCACCGACCTGTGCAAAGCGCTTTTCGAGCAGGAGAAGGATTTTTGTCAGAAGGACGTTTTTCTGCTCTATACCGCCGATTTTTCCCGCATCCAGAAGTTCCTTTATACCGTCCACACCGAAAACGCCCTGCGCTCCCTGCGCAGCCGGTCATTCTTTCTGGAGCTGCTCATGGAGCACTATCTGGACGAGCTTCTGGCCGGGTGCGGCGTGTCCCGCGCCAACCTGATCTACAGCGGCGGCGGGCACTGCTATGTGCTGCTGCCCAACACTGCCGCTGTGGCCGATACCCTGACCCGGTGGAACCGGCAGTTCAACCGCTGGCTGCAACAGCAGTTCGGCACCCAGCTGTTTCTGGCAAACGCATGGACGCCCTGCTCCGGCAACGACCTGACCAACACCCCCGCCCAGAGCAACCCCTATAAGGAGCTGTTCCGCCGGGTGAACCGGCTTCTGGAACAGCACAAGTTCCACCGCTATACCGCAGAGGATCTGCGGCAGCTGAACAGTACCGCCGCTTACCCGGATGGCCGGGAATGCAAGGTGTGCGGCACCAGCGCCGCCCTTGCGGACGAGCTTTGCCCGTGGTGCAGGCTGTTTGTGGAGTTTTCCTACAAAATTCAGCACAAGAGTGTTCTGGTGGTAAGCCGTCAGCCCTCGGCTGCCGATGACTGCACGCTGCCTGCACTGGACGGCGGCAGCGCTTACCTGACCACGACCGACCGGGCTGCGGCGCAAAAGCGCCTTTCCTCCGGCGAGCCGGTCCTGCGGGTGTACACCAAAAACACCCCGTACAGCCCCCTTCCCTCCACCACCAACCTGTATGTGGGCGATTACGCCGCCAGCAACAGCATGGAAGAACTGGCCGGGCAGTCCGAGGGCGTGCGCCGCATTGCAGTCTGCCGCATGGATGTGGACAACCTCGGCCATGCGTTCATCTCCGGTTTCGAGCAGGAAAACGAAAAAGACCCGGTCAAACGGATGCACTATGTTACCCTGTCCCGCACCTCGGCGTTCTCCCGGCAGATGTCGCTGTTTTTCAAGTGCTACATCAACGGCATTCTCGAAGGGCTGCAAGTGAGCATCGTTTATGCCGGCGGCGATGATGTGTTCCTTGTGGGCGCATGGAACGATGTGCTGGAAGCAGCGCAGCGCATCCAGAGCAATTTCACTGCATTTTCCTGCGGTGCACTGACCCTCAGCGCAGGCATCGGCATCTTTGATGACCATTACCCCATCCGGCTTTCCGCCGAGGAAACCGCCGCGCTGGAAGAAGCCGCCAAGCATCTGCCCGGCAAAAACGCCGTGGCGCTGTTTACGCCGGAGCGCAAAGCGGTCCGGGATACAAAGGGCAATCTGCTGGTGCAGCCGGAGCAGGGACATATCTATGCGTGGGATGTATTCCGCACAAAGGTCCTGACTGAAAAGGTCGGCTGCCTGCAAAGCTTCTTTGGCAAGGATAACGCTGAGCACGGAAACGCCCTGCTCTACAACCTGCTGGCACTGCTGCGGGAAGCCGAAAACGACCGTATCAACCTTGCGCGGTACGCTTACCTGCTGGCGCGGCTTTCCCCCAAAAAGAATGCACCGGATTATAAACTTTACGAGCATTTCTCTCACAACATGATGGATTGGGCATTGGATGCCGTACAGCGTCACCAGCTCATCACCGCAATTTATATTTATGTCTATCAGAACAGAAAGGGTGGCGACACAGATGGCAGGATGGAATGATAATGGCCGCAGCTATGGCGGCGGTGGCTATAACAACAACCGAAGCGGATATAGCAACAGCTACAGCGGAAACCGCAGCGGTTCCGGCAGCTATAACAGCCGTAGCAGCTATGGGCAGCAGAATGAGCTGCCGCCGGAGATCACGCCGAAAAAGGTGCCGGAAGATTATGTAGACGAAGCCGAGCGTATTATGCGCAGCCTGATGAGCCAGCCCAAAAAAGTGACCACCAGCAAGATCCGCAACCTGCTGAGCCTTGTGACGGATATCTATAACGAGGAAAACATCCGTACCGAGGAAAAGCTGCGGCCAGAAAGCGTGGTCAAGCTCAACCTGATGCGGGTGCGTGTGGCTTATGAGTGCGGGCGCGATGATACCGTAAAAAGCTTTGTGGCGCAGACGAACCTGCTGGAATACCTCAAGGGCATTTCTACCGACCGTGCGGATCTGATCCGCTTTGCACACTACATGGAAGCGCTGGTCGCTTTCCACCGCTACTTTGGCGGCAAGGAGGGGTAATTATATGTATGGAAAAATTCTGATCCGGTGCGATCTGGAAGTGCGCACCGGTATGCACATCGGCGGTTCCTCTGCCTTTTCTGCCATTGGTGCTGTGGACAGCCCGGTGGTGCGCGACCCCTATACCGGTTATCCCATCGTACCCGGCAGCAGTCTGAAAGGCAAACTGCGTACCCTGCTGGCCCGCAGCACCTGTCAGGATATCGAACACATGCCTGCTTTCGACAAGGACGACGAGCGCATTCTGCGTCTGTTCGGTTCCTCGGAACCGGTGCGCCGTTCCCGCCTGCAGTTTGCGGACGCCTTTTTGTCCAATGCAAAAGAGCTTTCCAATGTGGGTGTGACCGAGGTCAAGACCGAGAACGCAATTTCCCGTGCCAACTCTGTGGCCAATCCTCGCCAAATTGAGCGTGTGATCGCCGGTGCAGTGTTTGGCGTCAGCATCGTCTACGATGTAACCGACCCGGCACAGGTCGAGGAAGATCTTTCTCTTCTGGCCAAAGGCATGAAGCTGCTGCAGATGGATTATCTGGGCGGCCATGGTTCCCGCGGCAGCGGCCGTGTCAGTCTGAAAAACTTTGCGCTGGAAGGCTATGGCGCGCAGGTGGATCTCAGCCGCCTGAAATCCCTCTTTGATGAGGTGGATAGTTATGAACTATTTTCTGTTTAAGCTTCAGTTTGACACCGCCGTGCATTTCGGAGGGGCCGACTCTGCATTGTCGCTTTATACCTCCGAAGAGACCCTGCGGGCAGATACCCTGTTTTCTGCCCTCTGCCATGAGACCCTCGTCCAGCACGGAGAAGAAGCCCTAGAACAGCTTTGTGCGCAGGTTCGGCAGGGAAAATTCCTGCTCAGCGATACAATGCCCTGGTATGGCGAAACGTTTTACCTGCCAAAGCCCATTGCCGCATCGGAATCCACCGAGGAGGTAGAAACCACCCTGCGTAAAAAGGTAAAAAAGCTAGCCTGGATCCCTGTGTTGGAATTTGACCGCTACGCCAAAAGCCTGCACGCAGGGCATTTTACGCCCGATGACCAGCCGGAAAGCTTTGGCACCCACTATGAGCAGACCAAGGCAGCCGTTCCCATGCAGGGGGATACCATGCCGTATCAGGTTGGACTGTTCCGTTTTGCGCCGGACTGCGGACTGTATTTCATCTGCGGCATTTCGGAAAGCGGACAGGACAAAAAGCTGCACGCCCTGCTGGAGGGGCTGGGCGTCACCGGGATCGGCGGCAGGGTCAGCGCCGGTTACGGCAAATTCCATGTAGTGCAAACGCTTTGTCTGAATACGCCCTCTGACGCGCAGACCAAGTGGCTGCACCGTGCACTTTCTGCCAACCGCGCGCCCTATCTGCTGCTGACCACCAGCCTGCCGCAGGCAGATGAACTGGACAGCGCGCTGAAAGACGCTTCTTTCCAGCTCGTACGCCGCAGCGGATTTATGGCATCCGATCGTGTGGAAACTCCACTGAAGAAAAAAACGCAGTATGCCCTTTCGGCAGGGTCTGTCCTACAAAATCGTTATCAGGGTGCTTTGTATGATGTTGGTTTGTCGGATGTGCATCCGGTATACCGCTATTCCAAACCGATCTTTATGGGGGTGACATTATGATTCAGCAGGATCATCTGCAGATCTTTGATCTTACTCTGAACGTATGGGCACCTCTGTTTGTTGGCAATGGCAGCAGCTATACCAAAAAAGAGTACATGTACAACACCCGCAATGGCAAAGTCTCCTTTCTGGACGAGCAAAAGTTTTTCAGCTTTCTGGTCGAGCACGATCTGGTGGACAAGTACGGACAGTTTATGCTTAGCGAGCAGTCCAATCTCTGGGCATTTCTGACCAAAGACTGCGGCATTTCCGATGCGGAGCTGAAAACGCTGACGCGCTATCAGATCGAGGTGGGAGATGCGCTGGATGCTGAGCACTCGCTGAAAGAGATCCATGCTTTCCAGCGTGATGCGCAGGGCCATGCCTACATTCCCGGCAGCAGCATCAAAGGTGCGCTGCGTACTGCATGGCTGCTGAGTGCGGTATTGGCTGACCGCAGTACCGGACACAGCCTTGCACCAAACCGCCGGGCCACCTTTCCGGAAGAGAAATATGTCAACCAGCTGCATCTGCACACTCTGAAAGATGGAAGCATCGCTTCGGACGCCGTTAACAGCATTTTCCGTGGCATTCAGGTTTCCGACAGCCTCCCCATCCCGGATACGCAGATGGTCCTTGTCGGAAAATTTGATGCACTTGTGAACGGTTCCTTTGCAAAGGGCAGTAATCGCGGCATCCCCATGTGTCGGGAATGCGCAGCGTCCGGCACTAAGGTCCGCTTCAAGCTGACGCTGGATCAGTCGGTGCTGAAGGGGCGCATTACCAAAGAGTCCCTTCTGGAGGCCATCCAGCAGTTTGATACTTATTACGAGCAGGCATACAGCAGGCACTTCACCGCGCCGAGCGGTGCAGTCAACCTGCCGCAGCAGCCACACCTAATCCTTGGCGGTGGCTCCGGCTTTTTTGCCAAGTCGCTGGCGTACCCCTATCTGGGTGAAGAAGAGGGGCTGCGCTGGACGGCAGAACAAATGAAACAAATGTTCCGTAACCACAAGCATGAGCGCGATGCCGAAAATGGCATTTCCCCGCACACCATGAAATATGCCCGTTTTCGTGGTCGGCTTTATCCCTATGGATATTGCGGGGTGAGTATCTTATGATCCAGCAGATTCAACTGGTTTTATCTCCGCCCAATGATGTGCGGATTCCCCAGTCGTGGTCCTATCGTCTGTATGGCTGGCTGATGTCACAGATTTCTTCTGAATTTGGAGAGCAGCTGCATCTGCAAGGGGAGCACCCCATTGCGCATTTTCTATGTTTTTCGCCGGAGAAGCAGTCTTTGATCTGGACGGTCAACCTGCTGAATGACGCTGCTCGACAGGTAGTTTCTCCCGTTTTGGAATCTGCAAAGGAAATCCCTCTGCATGAATTAACACTCCCGGTTTCAGAGGTTCGCACCTTTCCGGCAGTCTCCGCTGAAGAGCTGATTCGTTCTGGGCGCTCCCGCAGCGAAACCCGTGCCAAAATTGCTTTTCTGTCGCCTTGCGCCTTCAAGCAGTCCGGCCGCTATACTATTTTCCCTCAGGAAACTCTGCTTTTGCAAAGTCTGATTGCGCATTGGAACGCTGCCTTTCCAGAATATGCCCTTATCGATCCTGATGCACTGCAAGCTTTACAGCAGGGGCTTCATATTGTGGATTATAATCTCCATACCACACGTTATCTGTTGAAAGAAACACGCATTCCAGCCTTTCAAGGCAATGTGACCATCGAGGCACGCCTTGCGCCGCCGCTTCTGGAACTTTGGAACGCGTTGCTCTCTTTTGCATCCCATGGCGGAGTTGGCATCAAAACCACTCTTGGAATGGGAGGCGCTGCTACGGATTTTTATAAAAAAACACCCGTTATATAAGCCTTATTGCTGCACTGCACCTATACCCGCGTCCAGCTGCTGGTGGCGCTGGGCTTTTTGAAGTCTGCTACCGTCCGCGAAGGTGTGAAATGGCTGCCGGAAAAGCAGCTGGACGTATTCTTTGTGACCCTGAACAAGGTGGATAAAGACTACTCTCCCACCACCATGTGCAAGGACTATTCCATCAACGAGAGCCTGTTCCACTGGCAGAGTCAAAGCACCACCGCCGAAAACTCTGCCAAAGGAGAATATCATGAAGGTTGTTCGCGTTGTTGCAGCCGTGATTTGCGACGATATTCAGACGAAACATAAAATTTATGCCACCGCCCGCGGCTACGGTGAGTATAAGGGCGGATGGGAATTCCCGGGCGGCAAAATCGGCAGTTCATCTCTCGTCCTCTTTCTCAAATCGTCAATACCATTGGAAACGACACAATCACTTTTACTCAAGCACACCTTGTACAAATTCAGATGATTCTAAAGAAAAATCTTCTCTGATCTGAATCGAAAGGAAATTGTTGTCACACGTTCCCGCTGTTAAGGACCAATCTGGCATTTTGTAATTTGATTTTTTTCACCCAGATATAATAATCATGATCCAAAGCCTCTGAGCCGAAAGACTCAGGGGCTATTTTTGTATAATGAAAACCACTCGCCTAGCGAGTGGTTTTCATTATACAAAAAGCCGCTTACCTTTTCAGGTAAACGGCCTTACGTTTGGTGGAGAATTAGGGACTCGAACCCCAGACCCCCTGCGTGTGATGCATGATGACTTTTCGATTTTTGGGGCGATGAATCGTTAAATGAAAGCAATTTGCTACAGATCTGCTACAAACGGCAAATTTAATCTGCTTTTTTCTTCGCACAAAAGCATTCAAACATCGTTCCTTTCCGACGCTCATATGCTCCTTTATAGTCAAAGTCTGGCGGAGTCGGTTTGAAAGTTTTATCTTCTTTTTGACCACTGTATGCTTTCATTTGGAATTCCCGAAGCTGTTCCAAATCAATAGTTCCAACATGTGCTGTTGCATTACTTCCTCCTTTTATTCTCAGGATGTCCTTATTTTCGGTTTTAGACGGTTTTGTGATTCGGCTGTCTCCATACTCGGAGGTATTCGTCTGGATGCAGTAGCAGTGAATATCTCTACTTAGTGATTCAATTATATTGCTATAATAGTTCACATCCTGATTCCACTCGACTGCGATCAACGCATCAATATAGGATTGAAAAATCGAACGATCTCGAATGGATGTAAGCTCAAAGCAGCAGTACACTGTAAAGCAAAATCCGTTCCAGCTATACAACTCATACTTTGCATCACATTTAGCTTCAGAACTTTCTATTCCTTCCATAGCTCTTAGATGTAAGCTTTCAATCATCCTTTTTTCTTCAGGTGCAAAATGATTCTTTGAATGGTACAGAATCACAGAGTGCCACTGACCTGTCCACTTTTCTTCATACGGAAGAATCACTGCTGTCAGATTATAAACACAGTTATCCTCAATAATATGCTCTACCCCTGTTACAACTGCCAAATGATTTTTTTCGCAAGTTCTAGCCAGCGTTGGCAGCCATTCTTTTGGAGTACACGCTTCCGGCATTACCAACATATCTGCTTTTTCCCGAACAGCAGTATTCACCAGTTCTGCTATCTGCTGATATCTTCGGTAACTTCTGTTCGGTTTACGCATAACAGCCTGGTCAAAGTTTGAAATGTCCATTTGGATATTGGCAACGGCTACCCTAATCTTTGAAAAGCTCGGCTTTCCGATTTGAAAAACGGGCTGCTTATTGAGTTCACCAGTTTTTATATTTTCTTCTATAAATCTATTATTTGTCCAACCTTCAAATGGAAGTGGGCTATAGTTCAACTGCCAGCATTGTTTGAAAATTTCCTCGATTTTATTCAAATCTTCTAGATCTTTTTACGAACAAGATCATACATCAATCTTGCGAGCATCAGATCTGCCGGTTTGATAAGGTAGGGGTAATAGATGTATCTCTGATTTATAATCTTGTTCATTTTTTCTTGAAAAGTTTCTGTGCAGGTTTCTTTTTTCAGAAGCTCCACTACATTATCTTCATTGGTCAGATCCTTTTTCTGCGGATTCTCACCACCACAACTCACTAGTTCTGGCCAGATAACACACAGATTTTTATCCAGCATTTTAGCTTTAAAATAACCTTTCGAACGATTCTGTGCTTTTGTCAAAAGTTCTTTCATCTGTTCGCTGAGCAGGCTCTGCGCCTCTTCTAACTTCCATTCCTCAAAAGTCTCCCCATCATGAAGTGCCATCGGACGAGCTATGCTGGAAATGAGATGTTCTTGCAGTGCCTCTCGCAATGCATTTGTTACAAATCCGATATCATCATCCACTCCTTCTATGGCATAACTTGTTTTATCAAGCGTGTCTATGACAAGGGCAATAAACCTAAGTAGTGCCTTATAGGATTTTTTTACAAATAAGATCGCAATTACTCGTTCCCAGAGTGTATAATTTTCAATTATTGTTTTAGGCGTAAATATTTTATGGATGTCACGGACAAAATTATACTCTTCTCCTTTCGTCTTCTCCGAAATCAGTCCATTTATCCTTTGTAACTTCCCCAGATATTTCGAAAGTGCGTATTTATCAACAGCTATATCGTCCACTTCACGAAGTTTATTCACTCCATGGTGGCTTAGTTCAAAAACCTCCGAATAATCGTCCTCCTGAAACACAGCGTCATCTTCCGGCATCCAGCGAAATTCCGATTTATTTTTTTCAATGCTATTCTTAAAACAAGTGATCAATGCATCCGATTGTCCACGCTGAAAGTAGAACAACTTAATTTTGCTTGCCTGTAATTGGATTTTCGTGGCGCTTCCCAATGGTTTTGTAAACTCTGGCAAAATACAGTAAGTTCCACATTCGTCTTCTTCTTTTTTGAAAACAGCCCTCGCATTCCGGTTTTCTTTACCCGTCCAGCGTGAATTATTTACCGTATAATATTCAAAGGCCTCATAGAATTCCAGTTTACCATCCTGCGCTTTTTGAGCGATTCGGCTTCCCTTTTCCACCTTTTCCACAAGCAATATATCATCTACATACCGTCCATAGTAAAGTGGATTCCATCCGTCCAAAATTGCTGTATCAAATTTTTTCAGACACTCGTTTGCTAAAACCCCCGATGGCAGAAATCCAATTGGTAATATACGGCGAATCCGCTCTTCTCCGCTATGCTCTTTGTAGATTTGTGAATATCTTTTGATCACACAGTACACAAAGTCATTTATCCTACTCAGATATTCTTCATTGTAGTCAGATTTTCCTTTTACCCTAGTAAGAATCTCCTTCATGAATTCCTCTGATACATCCACGGAGTAGTAGTAGCGCTTAAAGTCTAGCGTAAAAATTAGAACATCATCTTGTTGCATACACTTCTGTGCCAAAGTTAATGCCTGATCTCGCCAACTCTCATAATTCTGAAAATACGGCTCAAACAGCGCTGGGGAAAAGGTCGGTTCTTTAGAAAATTCATTATATAGCGTCTTTCGTATACGATTTCCATAGCAATTGGTATAGGATTTATCTAACTGCCATCCTATCATCATAATCCATAGAACGCCAAGAATCATTCCCTCAATCTTCATGTCAATGAAATATTGTATCTCATCAACTTTGACTTGTTTTGCTGGCACTCCACTAATCAAAACGCCTTTTGTTCCGTCCGAACAATTCTTTTCTTCCTTTGTATCCATAATCTTTTTCGGAAGCAGACGACAGGAAATGCTTTCCAAAATATCTTCTTTTTTCCTTTCCCACTTCGTGCTATCTGACGCTACAAACGCTTGGTGCAAATCCTTCAAGCGTTCCTCTATCGTTATATTGAGAGTGTTTTCCGCTTCCGCAATCCGATCTCTCAAATGGAGGTTTGTCTTGTCATAATACGCAGTTGATTTCAATTTTTTATATGCTTTTTGAAACAAATCATACTTTGGAACGCTATCTTCCATAGATACCTCCTCATTTTTACATCAAAACATTAATTTGTATTTCATGTCGACCATGTTAGCAAGGAATCCATCTTAAAAATATTACAGTATAATCTTTTAGACGAGTATCCCATAAACACCAAATTGTGCCATATAAACTTTCCCCTTTATTCAACACCCAATGCTTTGAATACCGCATCCTCTGCGCTACTATAGAAGATCAAATTAAAACTTCCTACCAATTCGGGTGGCACCGTTCCAAGATCAGCGGCGCTTGTAATCGGCAGCAGGACTTTCTTTGCTCCGCTGTCAAGACATACCTGCAAGCTGTTTGCAAGCTCGTCTACCTTTAGAATTGTACCACTGATACTAATTTCACCCAGAACAGCAAGGGTACTGACTGTTGGCCGTCCAAGCGCAATACTGCACAGCGCAATCAGCGTAGGCAATGCTAATTTTCCTGTCATGCCAATACCTTGCAGATCCTGATAATTGATGATGTAGTCTTTAGATGCAGTGCTGATGCCTCCGCTGATGCGTTTTCCATTTGCTTTTAGGAAATTGAACGCCGTATTCGTTGACTCTTTGCAGTCACGGTCACTGCCAAGACCTGTGCGCTCAAACTTTCCGCTACCAGGCAACATCTGACTTTCCAAACGGAATACACCAATCATGCCGCTTTTTCCACGCGAAACAGTGTAGATCTGTCCCGGATTGCACATTCCATCCGGGATCAGCTTACCGCCACCCTGTTCGGGAACCGACACAAACTTTTCTTCAAAGGTATCCAGATCAATGTAGCTGAAATTCACATCATAGAACTCCATGCCACCCAGCTTTTTCAGTTGCTCTTTCACTCGACGGCGCATTTCCAGTGCAAAGACAAGGATTTCCTCCAGTTGCTCTTTGGTAAACTCACCATCCGGGTACAGCAGCTTTACATAGCCGCCTACAATCTTACGCACTGCAATCGTATCACGCTGATTCAGATTTTTACCAAGGCGGAAATACTTATCTAGTGCATCGCCGTACTGTTCCTTACGCAGTTCCCGGATAAACTCAGCAAGATAATCCGTGATGAAGCCGTAGTCGTTGGTGAAATGCTCCGGGCGGAATTTTGGGATTTCCCAGCCGGGAATGTAACAATGCAAGCGATCCAAAAATGCTGTGTCTGTTCCCATTTCAGGCGGGAACGGGTCAAACAAGCTGGAGGTTTTTAGCAACACATCCACACTCTGGTTAATATTTCCCACAAAGACCATCGAGGCCGAGGCTGCCTTTTCCTCTTTGCCACGGGCAAAGGAGCCGGAAGCCATATAGTCCTTCATGATTTGGATGCCGTCTTTGTCCTTGAACTTGATACCAGCAACCTCATCAAAAGCCACACAGTCCCACAGACCCACCAGGCCAACTGTCTTTCGTCCCATGTTGTAGAACAGGTTTGCCACAGTCGTTTGTCCACCGGACACCAGAATGCTGTTAGGGCTGATTTCCTTATAGATGTGGGATTTACCGGTGCTGCGGGGTCCAAGCTCGCAGAGGTTGAAGTTGTTCTCCACCAGCGGCAACATACGAGCCAAAAGGAGCCATTTCTCCCGCTGGTTCAACTGCTCCGGCTCATAACCGCAAGAGCGCAGCATGACATCCATCCACTCGTCCTGCGTGAAGGCTTTACGCCCGGTGCGTACTTCCTCAATATCGATATGAGGCATCTGGATGGGGGTCAGTTTGCGGATGCTGATAGGCGAAACATCCTTCTGCTTTTTCTGCCGGGGTTCGCTGTCAAGATCTTCCATACCAAAGCTGCTGTCACCTTCGGATTCATATTCCAGTTGAACGATGCACCAGATGCCGCCGCAGAGCAAACGGTCATATTTTTCCGGGTAGTCGTCCGTAATGGGCACATTGGAGAGTCCCAGATTGGAAAACTCTGCAAAGAAGCAGTCTTTCTTGATATCCAGATGCACGGTCACCATATCGATAATGGTGTGGCTGCCCTTTTTCCGCAGCTGCGAAAGAATCTTTTGTGCTTCATCCGGTCGGACAAAGTTGTCCGCCAGAATGTGCTTTACATTCTGCACGCCTTTTTCAATAATAGCTTCGTCATCTGAACTACAGTACTGGCCTAATAAAAACTCCAGCACATAAACCGGGACATTCGCACCTTCCTTGATCTTTTTAGTCAGATCCTTGCGAACGATCTTTCCATCAAAATTCTGCCGTAATTTTTCCTTGATTGCGTCTCGACGGCAGCTATTTTCCGCATTCGGCTCCATTTATAGTCCTCCTGCTCCCATCAGTTAAAAAAATCGAATTCATCAATCGCAAATGCAATATCAATCTGGAACTGTTCCCGCTGCTGCATCTGCTGACTCTGCTCATCCGCAATCACCAGATAATAGGTTGCTGTATTGCTGAACTTCATCGATTTGAGGTTGAAGTTGCAATGGAACGTACGATCTGCGCCGTTCTCACTGGTTTTGTCCGCAATAATCTTCTGGGTATCGCTGACAGGCTTTCCGTATTCATCCGTAAACCACACCAGATAAGTAGCAGCCTCACGGTTTGTACTTACCGCATCTTTCTGGTAGAAATCCAGTGAAAAGATCATATTGCTGATCTTCCGACTGGAAGAAAGCAAACTCACTGTTACGGGGAGCGTATCATACTTCTGCTTATTGCGCCGATATTCCATAGAGCCGTTGCGCAGATAATGATATTCGATCACCGGAACCGTCATTTCCTGCAGGCTGATACCGCCATGCACAAAATTCAGCCCGCCACCATTCATCTTGATGCGAATACCTTCCCGTGGAGCAAATCCAGTGTATTCCGTTTTTTCGTCCAGGAATTTTACAGGAAGCAAATACTGCGGATTCGCCTCCTTCTGCATGATTGCATAGCGTCTGCCATATTCCACTTCCATATCATGGAAGCCGGTTTTATCCACTTTGTCATCCTCGGTCAGCGGACTGTAAGTGTACAGGAAGCCATGATCTGCCGTAATCAGAATGTTCGCCCCGCCGAAGTCATTGACGATAATGCGCACCATATTCTTCAGTTCACTGATAGCCCTGTCGCATGCCGGGAACACAGAGGTGTCCGAAGTATGGCTTGCTTCGTCAATGGTATCATGGTAGATATAGACTACATCCATACCCTTGACCAGTGCCGCACGCTCTGCACGTTTCATCCCGATGATGTTCTTATACTGCAACGCCACGCTGGCCGGATTTACACCTTTCAGGACCTTATCCCGGTTCGTGCTTGCGGTAGACTGCCCATCGGCCAGAATATTCAGTACCTCATTTTTCAGTTCAGCCGTCAACGTTTTGTGTGGGAGCAATGCCGCCATGCCAAATTTCGTGATAGACGGGAAGATGCTCTGCATACTGCCGAGTTTCACATTGCTCTGCGTTTCTCTGCGCAGTTCATCTGCCAGTGATGCCGCCACCTCGTAGCGCATAGCATCCGAGATGATCACGAACACGCGGCTGTCTGCCGGACGGATGTGCTCATTGTAGAAATCCGACTGCTGCGGAATTTCCAATACGCGGCCATGCTCTGCCATCTCATCAGCACATACATCCGACCAGTTTTTGCCGAGGCCTCCCAGAAACCAGTAGGAGTACAGCCCCTCTACCTTATCTACAACATGCTTGAACAGGTCGTCCAGTTTGATATTGGAGGTTTCCAGACTTCTCTGGAAGCTCAGATGGAACAGTCGATAATAGGTGTCCATCCTGTAATAGTCCTCCGCATATTCTTTCCAGACCTGCTTTGCGTCCGGGGTATGGAACCCTGCGGAGTGCTCTTTGAAGAACTCCTGCATGTTGGCCACTTGCAACAGACCCTCGTAGAAATTGCGGAAGTACTCGTACCAGACACAGGTGCGACGTTTTTCCACCGTCTTTGTGATCACATCCACATCAATGATATGGTCACTGATCTCCGTCATCAGCTTGCTCAGGATGATCTCGTTGATGCACGGGAAACACTCCGTTGTCGCCAGATCATCAACCGTCAGTTTTTCCAGCCTCTGCGGCAGATGTGCTTCATCTTCCACATAGCGGGCCACGTCATAAAGCTGCTGCAGATCATCACTGTGCAGCCACTCCGACACCAGCTCGTAGCAGTACGCCTGATGCGGAATGGAAAGGAACTTCTCAAGCCCTGCCAGAAATTCCGGGCGCAGTGTGCGCGTAGAAGCTGTCAACAGAAGATGAATTGCCAGCTGCCCAAGATCCGGCTCTTCCTCTGCATAGCCACAGCCCTGCCGAACCATTGCCCAGAAAGCTTCTTCTGCACTATAATCCACAAAACTCTGATAGATTGGATTCTGCGCTTTATCCAGTCCACCACGAAGCACGTTCAGCAAGATTTCATTGGGCTGTGCTTTTTTCATACCGCAGAGCGCCGTCATCACGGCCATGTGCAGCTGTGCCGGAGTGGCAGGTATCTTATCCTGTGCCATGATTTTGGCACGACGAGCCTGTGCACCAAAAAACTTCCGGTAGTGCTTCACCAGCTTGCGCATAGAGGGATTGTCCAAGATATCCAGTTCCTGCATCCAGTTGGAAACAGCATCCGTCCGGTAGCTTTCGCTGTATAGTTCAATATCCAACAGCCAGTTATCCTCCTGCCGCTCGTAGGAAATGGGGCAGTAGACAACATAGTTGCTCGTCAGGTCATCCACCGACAGCATTTTTTTGACCGCAAAGGTATTGCTGCCGGTCAGTGTGACCAGCTTAGCATTTTCAAGCCGGATCTCATCCAGCTTGTCCGCATACTCCTTTTCTTCATCGTGCCAGAAGATGATCCGGCGCTCATAAAATTCCGGCAGCGGTGCCGCGAACCGGCGGTTGAGGTCTAGTACAATTTTATCTGTTTCCACGTTCATGAACCCTTCGTTTAGTATGTTTCCTTATTCCTGACTTGGTGCGATGGGCGTGCCATTCATACAATAGAAACGAACACTTCGAAACACATTTCTTTTTCTCATTTCAGTCATAATGTGTCTTTGGAGTGATGAATCCATTCCGATTCCGAAGTACACAGCTTCAATACATTCCTTCAAGTCCAACTTATTATGAATTTGATTATCCATGAAATACGATGGCTTATAGATAAGCCGCCACTCCTTTTCGTCCGCCCATTCTTTGCTTTTTCTAAGATACAAATATGGATTATTGTCTAATAAAGCTTCACTATTACAGTTAAATGGAATATTAGAATATTGCACAGGATAAAGATTGCTTAAAATCGCGTCATTTTGTACATTATTAAAATTATATGTAACACAAAGACCTGTATAATTCCCTGCGTACTTCTGCCACATCACAGAACTGTTCCTGTCCGAAGAAAAGCTTTTCAGATATATCTCTTCCTGATTCTTTTTCAGCGTTTCTACCAAGTCAATATTGGGATTTGTGCTGTCCACAACCTTTCCTTCCCAGAAATCGTTCATGTGAGCCGCGGATACCAAATAGACACTGCCGTCTAAAAGTGCTGATACATTGTAATAATCTGCTGGCGAATAGCGATAGAGCAATGGCAAATGCCCCTTATAGCCTTTTATAAAGTCACTTATCTCCGCTACGGTGCGTCGTTTTCCTCGAACAGTCGGCAAGTTTCCACTATTCGGATCAATCAGGACATCTATATATTGCAAAATCCGAGAATTGATAGGATCAGTATAGTGCTCAAAGAAATCTTTTAGATATATTTCCAAAGCCTTCGAAGCGTATGCAATGATTTCCTTCTCCGAGTAGCGCTGCGTTGCAAAAGAACCTTCCGGGCAAAAAATATTTCTATGCACCTGATATACGCATAATAAGAGTGCTTTTATTTTTTCCTCATTATCCTCATAATTTCTTTCTAAAATTGCAATTTGTGACCTGGTGTCTTTAGGACTTGTACTATAAAGGATTCGTAAATTTGGAATTGGTTCCTCAAAGTACTGTTTATACTCTAAAACTTTATCTTGCGAAGAAGAATAATGCTCTCTCACAAAATTTATAATTTGGTAGGTTTCAAATTTTCCAGGTTGATCGCCGTACAGTGCATTAAATGCAATCCATAGACATTGAAATCTATCCACAGGATTTTCTTCCAATAAAGATTTTTCGTACCAACGCTTTGCCGTGTCAAAATATTTCATTTTGTCACCATCTTAAATTCTTCTTTAGCCATTATTGCTATGCTTCTTACTTGATCTTCGCCAGCACGTCCTTAAAGATCTCATAGTTATGCTTCACACCATCGTCCAGATCAATCTTAATCATCTGATCCGCTAGCGCATGAACTTTTTCCTCATACTGATGCAGCTCAGTGTCCTGCGCCTGCACTTTGTTCAGTTGCTTAGTCAGCTTGACACGCTCGCTGGTGCTGGTGGCAGCGGCCACCTGTTTTTCCAAACCTTCGATGGCAGTACGGTAGCGCGCCTGCTGCTCGTGGACATAATCGGTACGGATGCGCGCAATGGTATCCGGCTGGTAGCGGTGCAGGTAGATCAGGCACTTAAAGCCGTTCTTCTTGCCGCTGTCAAATAGCCAGTAGATGGGGCGCTTCTGGTAAATTTTGCAGTGGTCGGCGTAGAAATCGTTCAGGAAGTAGTTGCGGATGACCTCTTTCGGCTGACCCTTGCCGCCCAGTGCGTTTGCAACAAAGCGCAGATTATCTTCTAGTGAGCTGTCACCATATACCACCCGCACAAACTCCACAAAGCGGCCCATCATGTCATCTTCAAAGTATTCGTCGTCACAGATGGGAATAATACCGTCTGCATCCGGCTTATAGATATTGTATTTACTATCATCCCATGTACCGCCTGCGTAGGCAAGGCCATCATAGGTGGGAGAGTAGCGGCCAAACATACAGCCCACAGCGTAGGAGATAAAGGAGCGCACATCCCGGCCAAGGTCCGCTTTGCGCACGGTCACATCCTTATCTTCTACTTCCGGGGTCAGTTCATCCTGCAAGCCGTAAATATCAATAAAAATGCGGTTCAGTTCTTCCTCGTTGGCTTTCAGCTTCTCAAAGCGTTCTTCACATTCGCCAGCCCAAATGTCATAGCACTCAGCAAGGTAAATGTTGCCAATATCCATCATGTTGGGGTACTTGGTAATGGCCTTGATAAAGGGGTGGCGGGTAAAGTCCCAAGATGTTTCAAAGGAGTCCCAGTCAGCTTTCGATAATGCTATATTTTGAGACACCAAGTTGATTACCATATCTTCTTGCTCTGGTAATTTTCCGTAATAGAGAGGTTGAGCAGTTATATCGCTGATATTTGTGTTCAGAGTAGGATTTAGTAATGCAATAATTTCCTGACTGAATTTCGAGTTTAGATAGCCCAGGATATAAAACATCATCCTGTCATTATTAAAGAAAACCGATGGTGCTGCCAAATTAAATGTTGAATTATCATCTAACAATCTAAAACCGTGCAATTTATTGCTTGAAATCAGAGTCCAACAAATTCCCTTTCTGAACCAAATATATTCAGGAGCAATTCGAGCAACATGGTCTGTACGGTAATGCTCTCTGGCAGAATCCGACCAATCAATTAGTGTGTCTATATTCCCATACCATCTTCTGAATGCTCCACCTTTTGCATGAAGAACCCAGTGTTTTCCTTTTCCAATTTCTGAAACTGGTACTTCCCACAGCAATCTCAAATATTTATCATTATTACCAGTCTTAGTTTGGCCATCAGAAATGGTATACTTTCCGATTTTCTCATTGTCAAATGCTTTCAAAAAATTATTGCTCACCCAATACGCCACCGGGCTTCCCGGAATCTTTGCGAAGTTATCCTGATTGGCCGTATAGCGATTTTCTCCAGCAAGGAACATATCCTCTTTGCCCTGCTGGGTGGTAGGCTCAATCAGGCGGCAATACACACCTTTATAATTATCAATATGCGTCCGCACACGCACAAACGAGGTCGTCTGCACCACTTCGCCGCCAATTTCTTCAAAGGCTCGTGCGCCCAGATGTGCCATGCTGACGGTTTCAGTCAGCATCATCTTCTCCCGCAGTTTTTCAAAGCTGGACAGGAACATCCATGCGTGCTGGGTGATCATTGCCTGATAACCGTTCTGTTCTGCCATACGGGAGCATACTTCAATAAACACAGCAAACAGGTCGCTCTTGCTGTCGGGATAATTCTTCTTCACATACTCCGCCAGCTTTGCGCCCATGCCGGAACTGCCCATATAGGGCGGATTGGTGACGACCACATCGTATTTCTGTGCCAGCGTCTGCGCCACCTGCACCAGAGGGAGTAATTTTTTGCGAATACTCTCTCTATGGAACGAGGACTCGTCTGCCACCTCGTCAAACCGGGCATAGAGGGCATCCCAGTCCTTCGGGGTGATGGTGAGGATGGAGCCGTACTCCTTGGCATCGTGCAGCTGGGTGAGGATGGTGTGCATAGCATCGTTCAGTTCCGGCTTACCGTTGCAGAAATACTCCACATCCGGCTTTTCGATGCGGTTGCTTTCCTCAATGGCATACACATGAGGCTGGGTGGTGTGACTGAAAAAGCGGCGGTCGTACCGGCGGGCCTTCATCATCACCGCAAAATAGGCCAGCTGGGCGGCGCGGTCGTCAATATCCAGACCATAGAGGTTGTTCTGCAAAATGCTGGTCACGGCATCGCGGGGCGTGTAGCCGTAGTTCTCGTAGATCTGCATCAGTACATCAAACAGATACGCCAGAATATGGCCGCTGCCGCAGCAAGGGTCGATGACCTTGATCTGTTCCGGGGTCAGGTCGGCATACTGTTTGCTGATCTCGGACAGTTGGGCCTGTACCTGCGGCTCCTGCTGGGCTTCCTCCAGATAATAGTGCCACTTGGTGTCCTCCGGGTCACGGTTCCCGGCAGTATAAGCTGCTTGCTCCTCCGGTGTGGGTAGCAGCTGTGCTTTTGCGTCCGGGTGACCCTCCACCCACAGGCGTCCAAGGCTGTTTTCCACCATGTACCGCACGATCCAGTCTGGGGTAAACAGCTGGGTCGCCGCCGGGATGTTGTCCTTGCTGATCTTGACGTTTTTCTTGAGGGCAGCAAACACCTCGTCCTTTTTCTCGCTGTTGTAGTACTGATACAGCCAGCCAATGATCTGGACGGCATCCTTCCAGTTGTCCTCCGGGATCTGGGAGATCATCTGCTCAATGACGCTGCCCTCCCGGAGCAGGTTGTCTGGCAGAAGCAGCTCCGTGTAGTCCGCAATGGTCTGGAACATTCCGGGCAGAATGCTGTTCAGCGCGTTGCATTGCACGATGAGCAGGTATTTGTACAGTTCTTCGGTCTGCTCGGTCTCTTTCAGGGCGTAGACCTTGTCCTTATCCAGCTTATCCAATTCCAGATGCAGGGCTTCGGCCAGAATCTGGGGCTTGAACGCATTGTTTTCATCCGTAAACACACGCACATGGCTGGGCAAATAGCCGTTGACCTCCATGAACCGCAGTGCCGAGAAGCGGTTGAACCATGTATACGCCACCTCTTCCATGACCTGCTGGTAGCCCTTTTCATTGATCTGTGCGATCAGTGCCCTGCGCTGCTGCATCTCTTCTGCAGACAGCACTTTGCCGTTGACGCTATCAGCACCGGCGTCCACCATTTCCGTTTCCGTAATGCCGTACTGCTGGGCTTTCTGCGCCACGCGGGAGATCAGTTCTTTCCGCGCCCAGACCGCATATTTCTTGATGGCGTTTTTATCCATGGTCGTTCTCCTTATTCCCATTCCGCTTTTGCTTCGTCACAATGCTTTGCGTAATCCAAAAGGCGATCATACGTTATAATTTCATACGATACTTGATAGCGTTTTCTATTACTTTCTGCATCCAGTCCATTACGCCTTCCAAGGATTGCACGATAATCGTATTCAATCACAGTCATCGGGTCCCGAATTTCTGTCTCGGCCCATGTATGAACTGCCGCGTTACTGCAAAACGCCGGTTTCCCCTTTACCAGTTCTGCAAGCTGACTTCGGAATGCCGGTTCATTCATACCAATATAGCTTTTCCAGTCTTCTAATTGATTATAGGCTTCATTCATTCCTTGGCTGAACCGTCTTTTTTTATTATAAATTGTATCTGTTGGGCTCTGAAGCTCGATCAAAACGCACTTCCAGCACCCTGAACACGCACACAAAATGATAAAATCCGCACGATATTTTGTTCCAATCTGAAATTCAGGCTGAATCACCATGCAGTTCCAGTACAATCCACCGATTCCGCGCAATAATTCCCTATGACTTTTCAAATATGTATCTATGTCGTGTTCATTTCTTGCGTTGTCCAATACTGCCTTGAGTTCTTCATATTGTCCCATTTTGATTCCTCAGTTCAGCTTAATTTCATCGCATCCATCCAACAAGTTTCGCAGCTGCTCCCGGATCTTCTCCACATAAGCATCGATATCCGCATCATCCCGCAGCGTTTTGGCAGGGAAGAGGATCTGGCGGCTGTAAGACTTTACTTTTTTCGGCTTTACGGCTGGGATATTGACATCTTTTTTCGTTACCACCGGTTTCGGTGTCGGAGGGGCCAGCGCAATCTCAATGCTGCTGACGGTCTCATCCTTGTACTGGCTCAGCGGGATAATCATACCATCCAGCAGCGCAAGGCTCTTGCAGCTTGCAATTTTTGCCTTATAGCCATCAAAGAAAGCATCCGACTTGCGGACGATATCCAATGCTTTGGGATCTCCGTTTGCAGCGGTATGGGTCGCTTCCATGCACTGACGCACTGTTTCCAGAATCTCAGAGCGTTTGTTATCCAGCATCTGGTCATGGGCTGTACGCACCGTTTGCATCAACCCATTCAGTTCCGGAATGCGCTTGTAGTTGAACTTCTGCCCAAAAGATGGCACTGTGATGATAAGCCGAATCTTGTTCAGGGCCTCGTATGCCGCCGCATCCTGCGCAATGCGGTCCAGATCCGCCTGCATCTCGTGTTCCAGCCGTGCAGCATCATCAAAGGTGCCGACCTGACTCTTGAAGAAAGTCTCTACATTGCCCATGGCATCCTTCTGATCAAAGAGGTCGTCCTCTTTCTTGAGCAGATAGTCGATCAGCGCGATGTTGTCCTTCTTCTGGTTCAACACTTCCTGCGTTGCAGTAATAGCGTTGTGCACCATTGTCTGATCCGGGTACTTGTGGGTATCATCGTACTTCTCGTTCAGTTTGTTATAATGCTGCAGCTGGTTTCCGAACTCATCGGCAATAAATTTAACCAAACCGTCTTCGTCCGCAGGAACATCCATGACATCGAAGTAATCCCGCAGAAGGTCCCGCACAGCCTTCATTTTGGTTGCCGATACCACCACGCGCTTGCTAATGGATGTTTTACCCACCTCACTCTTTTTGCGGAGCATGTCAGGTAATTTGGCGTTGTCCGGCTGGATGGTAGTGCCTGCATATTTGATGGTTACCTTCTGATTCACGATCAAACGCGCCACCACATAAGCAATATCGATTTCCTTCCAGCCATAGGGTATACTGCTGAACTTGCTCTGTACATCCGCCATCGAGGTCGGCAGGTGATGCATTGCCTGCATCTCAAGATATTCTTCCACCGCCGCCTCTGCATCGCGGTTCGGATCTGCCTCCGGCAGAATATAGTCCGCACCGGACAGCACTGCCAGAATGTCAGCATCGGTATCTGCGTTTTTCCCAATCAGGTCCAACTTGCTGTAAACATGCGAGACCAGATACTCCATCGTCTGGTCAATTTTGGCCTTAGCATTGCCGCTCTTAATGTCCAGATGTTCACCATCGGCGTAAAATTTTGCGTTTTCAATAGCCTCTACCAGAGCTTTGCTGGCTTCAGCTTCATACTTGGTTGCTTCTTCCTGTTGGCCGCGGATAATATCCTGAGCACTCTTGGGCATCTGGCTGACATTCCGCTGTTTGACATATTTGCGGATCTTCATGGATGCTTCCAGTGATTCATAATACGGCGTATCGCCCAAAACTACAATTGCCTCGCTGCCTTTGGAGCTGTTCATCAGGCGAAATTCCGTTTTTTCCGTTGCATCAGAAGCTGCCGTCAAAAAGCGCAGGCGCATGCCGCCTGTGGCGATGCCGTACATAGTGTTATCCACCATCTGATCAAACGGGAAGTCACACTTGCCGTAACGGAACTTTTTTGCATCATAAATTATGCCAAAAATAATCTTTGCTATATCCCCAACAATAGCGCCCGTATCCACCTGTGTAAGGTTGATTTCTTTCTGGATGTCCTGCTCTTCATCCGTCAGGAAGTTGTAGGTATCACCAGTACGTCCGATGTAATTCTGCCCAATCAGTCGATCCAAACTGCCGCGCAGCTTTTCGCGCATCGCGACCTTTTCCAGACGGATGTCGTCTGCCATCAAAATCACAAGGTTGTCCAGATTGGCCGGCATGTCCTCGTTGACATATCGAATGAGATAGAGAAGTTTCAGAACATCCACGTCCATTGGCTCCAGACCATCGTGATTTTCTACAGCTTTGCTGCAGCGGTCAATCACGTTGCGAATAGAGCTGTCCAGAAAAGAATGTACAGTATCATAGAAGCGGAACAGTGGCACCAATGCAAACTCGTTCTGTTTTTCCACTTTCTGGGCTGCTTCCTGGAAACCGCTCAGCATGGAACGCTCGCCGCCAGAGAAGTGCTTACCCGCATTGCCGTGTTTGCGGATCTCCACAAAAATTTTCTGCATGATAAGGAACTGGTACGGAACAAACGGAAAATCCTCTGCAAATTGTGCAGGGCCAGAGAATCCTTTGATGTCCGGCATTGCGTTGGTAAAGCTAAACAAGTTGCGCATCCCAGAGTTTTCTTGCTCATAGACTGCATCCAGCGTTTTTTCTGCTTCTGGAGTTTTTTTCAGAATGCGCTTCTGGATTACTTCATCTACGGAAGAGGAAGAAAGGCTCAGACGAGTTTTGAAACGAGCCTGTATCCGAGAGAATTCATCTGCGCGTACCTTAATGATCTCATCAATAGCTTCCTGTCCGGTACAGACCACCCAGACTTTTCCTCTGCATTCACTGCCGATTTTTTCCACCAAAGACTGCAGATTCAGCAGCATATCCGTGTCCGTGCCAACATACTGACCCGCTTCGTCCACCATAAACAGAAGGCGGAAGTTTGCAGGTTTTGTGCTGACGTATGCATTGATGTCGTCTACAAGCTGTGAAACAGAGAGTTCCGTTGCGCTCTTATCGTTAAACCAGTTATTTGCATCTTCTTCACTGATGTCCAATGCTTCCGCCAATGCAGGTTTAATGACCTTTCCATTGAATGCAAACGCCTTGCGCACTTCTGCCCAGGGCTTGCCCTTCTTTTCTTCAACCAGACGGCAAAATTCATCCATCTTGCCCTGCTGCGTAATGTACTGCTCCAGCATAGCAACTTTAAGATTGCTGCCAAAGAATCCCAGATGATTATAGAACACCTTAGCAAAAACACGTAAAACGGCTGTTTTGTCCTTATTGATAGAGCCTTCATAATCGATATTAAACAGAATCGTCTCGGTTTCACCTTTGGTTGCACGATCCACCTGCATAAAGGTACCAGGGTCATCCTCAAATTTCTTGCGGAAGCGCTCCACCGTACGAACGCCATTAACCTCTTTGTTTTCCAACAAGTATGACAACATTTTCAAGAAGTGAGATTTACCGCTGCCAAAAAAGCCGGAGATCCAGACTCCTGTATCTGCCGTTGGTTCGTCAAATGCTTCTGCATAGGTATTGAAAAAGTCTGCAAAATGCCGCTTCAGCTCTCGTGTAATAACGTACTCGTTCAGTTCCTGTTCCAGGACCTTGTTCTCGTCCTCGTCAACCTTGACAACACCGTTAATTTTACGGTTGATGTCTTCTGCAAACATGTTCTGTATAACCAAAGCTCTGTTTCCCCCTTCACACAACGTTAAATGCACGATAGTAATTGTTCGGTTTCAGACAGTTGAACAGCCGCAGCTGCTGGTCGTTAAATGTTCCCGGGTAAAACACAAGCACCGGCCTCTCTGCAAACAATGATGCCTCCAGTAACGTATGAATTCGCATAAATGGAAACGCTTCTCCAACGCCAGTCAAAACCAGCACTTCTCCCGGTTGGAACGGTTCACTCTGAATTTTCTGTACAATTTCATCGACGCCAATTGTCGATTGAAGTTGTTCCAGCAGATAATCATGGCCATCCTCTTCTTCCATATCAGGGATAGCATCCAAAATATCCATGTCTTCGCAGATTTCCAGGAAGGTTTGATATAAATTGCAGATTCGAAGCTGACATTCCAATGTCAGATCTGTCGATAGCTGTTCAATGAAATGCCGGACTGCCATTTCATCTTTCGGTTCATAGCAGAAAATACGAATATTCACTTCATTGCTAAGACCTTTTCCTTCTAGGAAATCTTGACTCTGAATCATCTGCCGAACGTTATCAAGGCGTTTTTGTATGTCACCCATTAAATTTTCCTCACTCAAAACGGTTAAATGCGGGCAATACCGCCTGATCCCCATTTGTAAGAATCACATTTTCCAATTCCGGATAAAGCCAAACCGGGTTCAAATGCCCTGCTTTTATACTATCCAGATAATCATTTTCTCTTAAAATTCGATTTAGAACCGATTTCAGTTTTTTGACTGTAGATTCGCTCCAATCTGCGATAGCATCATTTTGCTCTTGTAATCTTATGAAGAAACTTGTCATGTCAAGTTTTCCATAGCTGAAATCTTGGTTTCGATATTTTTCTCCAATAACTGTTACCATAAAATCCCAGACAAGTCTATTATCCTTCATAATCGCGTAAAGACAAATTTGTTTTGCCTCTTCCACGGAATGCTCTGCAATATTCCGAAGCAGTTGTTCACTATTCAAAAGATTTAGCCGCCGATAACACGCCCGAACCATACCAGCTGTCATGCGTTCAGTTGGATACTGGAAGAGATTATTGGCGGCAATTATTTGTATCATTGATGCAAGATCCTCTCCTTGCACCATTTGCTTCGCTACAATTCGCATTTCGTGGAATAAAAACTGTTCTCTTGTCAGAGAAGCCTTATATCCACTTTCTTGTGCTCCGTTTGTATTCTGCATTGCTTATGCAACTCCCATTTATAACTTTTGATACGCCCAATAGCGACCATCTCTCACTCTCTCTAGTTTACCTTCTTTTACAAAAGAAACTAGAATTCGATTTGCCGTTGCTGAAGAGACTTCCAGCAACTGTTGCACATCACTGTTATGAATAATCTTCTCTTTTTTCAAGTATTTTTCAAGAATATTCCATCGATTTTCTTTTCCACTTGTAGGCATCATGCTCTTTTCGAAGTTTTCTGGGATTACACTCAAAAGTGCTTCTTCAATCACACTTAGCATAAATTCAATAAATGCAGTTCCTTCACCTTGGGCATTAGATGTATTGATAGCCTCATAATACTCCTGCTGATGATCATGAACAATAGACTCCACCGGAAGCCATGCAAACAGCGGATTCCATCTGGAGAGCAGTAGCGTATGCCAAAGCCTTCCGATTCTTCCATTTCCATCTGCAAACGGATGGATTACTTCAAATTCATAGTGAAACACGCAACTTTTGATCAGCATCGGAAGCGGGCTGTCCTCTGTCCATTTGAGCAGTTCTTCCACCAGAGGAGGCACATACTGCGGCAGTGTTCCAAAATGAAGTACATTTCCATGACTGTCAACCACACCTACTGGCTTTGAGCGAAACACACCATCTTCTTGAACCAGCCCTCGCATCATCACATGATGAGCCAACAGTAAGTCTTCCACTGAGTATGGATTCAATTCATTCAAATGGTCGTAAATTTCATACGCATTCTTCACCTCCGCAATGTCTTTTGGCGGTGCAAGGACACGTTTTCCTGATAGTACAGCCGTTACCTGCTCTAAGGATAGTGTATTTTGTTCAATTGCAAGAGAGGAATAAATTGTTTTAATCCGATTCTGCCTACGCAGAACAGGGTCAGATGAAAGATGTTGTGTTGAGCTCACTTTTCCAACAAGTTCACAAATCTCCATTACATCTGTGAGAATTTTTTCTGTAATTGTAAATGGCGGTTTTTTATTCTGCATCTGTTTTTCCTCCCCTCCATTCTAATTAATTATATCATTTCATCGCTCATTCATCAATCACACTTTGCACAAGTGATTGATGAATTTTTCAGCGATTATGCCACTTTTCCAAATTTCTTTTAGCTACCTTCATGCCGGTCTGGCATCTTTATCTCTAGCTTTCTCAAATTTCCATTTTTCACCCAGATATAATAATCATGATTCAAAGCCTCTGAGTCGAAAGACTCAGGGGCTTTTTTATGTCTGGAGGTGAGCATTTTGTTATTCCGTACCATCACTATCATTATTACCATCGTATTTTAAAGCGCAGCTGCGCAGAAAGGAGAAAGCATTATGAACTTTTGGTCCGAAATCGTCAAAGAGGTTGGCACCGTCCTGGTGGAAGTCCTCGTCCGCATCGCTGAAGAAATGGAAAACAACAATTGATCACAGTACACTGAAAAGGAGATTTTACTATGCCCGCAAATGTTGAAACGATGTTCTCTGTCCGTGAGACCCCTTGGCACGGCCTTGGCCGTATCATCATGGATGCCCCTGCAAGCCGTGAAGCCTTGGAGCTGGCTGGTCTGGATTGGCAGGTGGAGAGCCGCAATATCTATTCCGGCACGGGTGCTATGATTTCCGGCTATCGCGCAAATGTCCGCAGCACCGATGATGCTGTTCTGGGTGTGGTATCCGACCGCTACCGCATTGTGCAGAACGAAGAAGCATTTCAGTTCACCGATGACCTGCTGGGTGAAGGTGTTACTTACGAAACTGCCGGTTCCCTGCAGGGCGGCAGAAAGGTCTGGATGTTGGCAAGGCTTCCGAGGAAATATCTTATTGCTGGAGATCAGGTAGTACCATATCTTGTGATCTTCAACAGTCATGACGGAAGTTCTGGTGTGAAAGTGGCCATGACTCCGATTCGTGTAGTCTGCCAGAACACGCTGAACCTTGCGCTGAATACAGCAAAGCGCAGCTGGACTGCACGCCACACCGAAAATGTTCTGCTCCGGGTGCAGGATGCCCGTGAGACCTTACAGCTTGCCAACAGCTACATGGGTGAGCTTGGCAAGGGCATCCATGAGCTGACCACCATCAAGCTGTCTGACCGCAAGGTGCAGGAGTTTATCAACGAGTTCTTCCCCATCACGGAAGACTTAACCGATGGCCAGCGAAAGAACAACCTGCGCTTGCAGGAAGATTTGAAGGCTCGCTACTCCAATGCACCTGATCTGGAGTGGGTCGGAAAGAACGGCTGGCGGTTCGTGAACGCTGTTTCCGACTTTGCCACCCATGCAGATCCCATCCGTAAAACTCGCAACTACAACGAAAATCTGTTTCTGCGCACCGCAGAGGGCAACCCCATGATCGACAAGGCTTACAAGATGGTGCTGGCAGCAGCATAAAGGAGGACATATGAACGATGTAAGCAACCGGACCGTTCGGGAATTTTCTGAGTTCCTGAACAGCATCGAAGCCGATTTTCCAAAGCCTACTTGCACCACGGCATACGAGATCACGATGAAAAACACTATCGTCAGTGCCTTGATTACGCTGGACACCGAGAAGCAGATGGACGAGCGTTTCTGGAACCATCTCCGGGTGCAGCGGAACATTCTGGATTTCTTGTATGCCCTGTGGCTGGATGATGACCGTACCTTGGTGGATGAATTTTCCACCATTATCAAAGACTTAGTGGAATATGATTTCTCTATCGTAGAAGAGCAGATGAAAGAGAGGTTGAACATTGCATGAAACGACTTGTATCCACACGGAACTTGTCTAAAGAAGATTGGCTCCGTTATCGCAAATGCGGCATTACCGGCACGGATGCCGGGGCTATCCTTGGCCTGAATCCCTACCGCTCGGCATTTCAGGTGTACCACGATAAAATCAGCGATACCATTGAAAATATCGACAACGAGGCTATGCGGCAGGGCCGTGATTTGGAGGATTATGTAGCACAACGCTTCACCGAGGCCACCGGTCTGAAGGTACGCAGAGCGAACGCTATCTATCAGAGTGAGGAACATCCGCTGCTTCTGGCAGACTTTGACCGCCTGATCGTTGGACAGAAGGCCGGGCTGGAGTGCAAGACAGTCTCGCCGTTTTCTGCAGACAAATGGGCTGATGGAAAAATCCCTACACATTACATGGCTCAGGTCAATCACTATCTGGCTGTCAGCGGTTTTGACTGCTGGTACATTGCTGCTCTGATTTTTGGGAAAGAACTGGTGATTCACAAGATCACAACCGACAAAGAAGTTCTGAACAACCTCATTGCCAAAGAAGAGCACTTCTGGAAATACAACGTGATGCCCGAAATTCCGCCTGTACCCACCGGAAGCGAGGGGGATACACAGCAGATCAATCAGCTGTACTCTGCAGATGATAGAAACAAAACTGCCGATCTTAATCCCATCCGCGACCTGTTGGATAAGCGGCAGGAGCTTTCTGATCAGATCGAACAGCTGGAGCAGGAAAAAGCCTCTATTGAACAGCAGGTGAAGTTGGAGATGCAGGACGCCGCCTATGGCACAGCACCGGGTTATAAGGTATCGTGGGTATCCTCCGAAAGCAAGCGTGTGGATTCCCAGCGTTTGAAGAAAGAACAGCCCGATATTTTCAATCGGTACAGCAAGAATGTAAGCAGCCGCAGGTTTACCATTATCCATGCAGCATAATTTTTGTGCGCCTATAGGCACACAAAATTTTTGCTTCAGCTATTTTTGTTTAATAGAAAAGCACAATACTGTTTACACAACAATAATTGTATGCTAAGATAAGAATATGAGGTGATGCACGATGGTTCTGCGCAAAAATTATTTGGATAAGATCATTCCTTTTATCGATCAGGATCTGATCAAAGTTCTGGTTGGAATCCGGCGCTGTGGAAAAACAGTCCTTCTCGGTCAGATCAAGGACGTGCTCCTCCAGCGCAATATTCCCGCACAGAACATTATTCAGGCCAATTTTGAGTCCATGCGCTTCCGCAACACCCGTACTGCAGAAACGCTTTACGACTACATCGCAGAAAAAGCGGAAGGCTGCACCGGCAAAATTTATATTCTTCTGGATGAGATTCAGGAGGTGGAGCGCTGGCAGATTGCAATCAATTCTCTTCGTGTCGATTTCGATTGTGATATTTACCTGACCGGCTCCAATTCCAAGCTGCTTTCCGGCGAATTGGCAACCTATCTTTCCGGACGATACATCCAGATTCAGGTTTTCCCCTTTTCGCTGGCCGAAGCAAAACAGCAATGTATTGAAAACGGAACCTATACTTCGGATGAAAAGCTCTTCGCAGACTATTTGAAGTACGGCGGTTTTCCGCAACGTTTCTTCCTCCCTGACGATCATTCAATCACCACCTATCTGGACGATCTTTACGAGGCTATCATTGTCCGTGACATCATGCTGCGCCACAATATTCGCGAACAGACCGCATTACGTAATGTCCTTGCATTCCTGCTGGACAATATCGGCAATCCGTTTTCTGCCCGTAATATCAGTGGACGCATGGTTTCGGAAGGAATCAAGACAACCACTGCTACCGTGCTGAACTACGTTGATTATTTCAAGGAAGCCTTTATCCTTCTGAATGCAAGCCGCTATGATATCAAAGGAAAAGCGCTCCTGTCCAGCACAGAAAAGTACTATGCAGTCGATCTTGGCCTGCGGAACGTTATCAAGAAAAGCGAAAAACTTGACAGCAACAAGCTGTATGAGAACATCGTATATCTGGAAATGCGGAGCCGTGGCTATGAAGTTCAGGTCGGCAAGCTGGACGACACCGAAATTGATTTTATCTGCTACCGTGGAGATGAAAAGCTCTATATTCAGGTTGCTTACCTGATCACTCCCGCCGATGAAGAACGGGAGTTCGGTAATCTTGAGCGGCTGCACGACAACTATCCTAAGTATGTTATCAGTGGTGATTTGATGAATTTAAGCCGAAACGGAATCATTCATCGAAACATCATTGATTTTCTGCTCAATCCGTAATTTTCACATCATGGGGCACAACAGTTGACGCTGTTGTGCCCTTTTTCTTTATCAGAATTGGAGGCATTCTTATGGAAAATCCATTCGTAAAATTATTTGCTATCGACTTCAAAGATCATCTGGAAGTCAAAAAGTCCGGCAGCACGGAACTGAAATATGTAAGCTGGGCGTATGCCTGGGCAGAGGTAAAAAAGCTGTATCCCGCTGCCAGCTATGAGGTCAAGAAATTCAACGGTCTGCCCTATGTTTATGACCCCATCACCGGCTTCATGGTGTACACCTCAGTCACGATTGAGGGCGTTTCGCACGAAATGTGGCTGCCTGTACTGGATGGCGCAAACAAAGCCATGAAAGCTGTGCCTTACACCTATACCACCCCGAAATGGGACTACAATCCGCAGACCCGCCGCCGTGAAAAGTTCGGCATGGAAGAGCGCACCGTAGAAGCAGCATTCTCGACTTTGGCATTCCGGTTTTTGAACATGCGTATGCCACCTCTGTGGAAAACGGTCCGCTCTTTCCCAATGGAAAAGGCGGTTTCTGGAATGAGAAGAACTGGCGTAACCGCAAATTCTATCCTTTCTTGGAGGAAATCGGCATCCAGCCGAATCCTTACGACGAAAATGGTAAGCGCAAACCGGAGTTTGCCGGGAAGCTTGCCACCTATACGCCCTACACCACCCGCCATACCTACGCCAGCCTTTGTGACCGCGCAGGCGTCAACAAGGATATCCTGAAACGCGCTGTCGGGCACACGCCCAAATCCAAAACGTTAGATGAAGTCTATCTCCATCCGAAAGCGACCCAGATGATCGAAGCATTTGATAAGGCCAATCAGCTGGTCAATGATGAAGTTCTGACCACAACGAAGGCATAACAACTTCAAAGAGAAAAGCTGCCGATCCGTGAGAATTTTTCTCTCATGGATGGCAGCTTTCTTTTTTGTTTGCACAATCTGTGTCAGGTCTCATCGCTTCATTCTTATTTAAAATTCAGCGGTGGAACTTTCTCCATCAGATCCTCCACGTTGCAATTCAGCGCACGCGCAAGGCGAAGCAGCGTTTCTGCTTGTGCTTTGTTGATGTCCTTCTGTCGCTGTTCGTACTGCTGGATGGTACGCACAGACACATCAGCCTGTCCTGCCAGTTCCGATTGGCTCAATCCGGCCAATGTGCGCATGGCTTTCAGGTTTGTTTCCGGCTTTGCCGCACGGTACAACTCGTTCATCTTGTCTGCAAACTGCCGTACATCCATCTCGTGGTAGGGCGTATACAGCAGCCGCACCGCCGTGATGGGCACCGCCTGCTCAATCTCTGCAAAACGCAGACCGGTCAGCCACTGATAATATGCAAGAGCCCAACCTGTCCAGTATTCCGGGCTGCGGTCGTAGGCATACGAGGGTTTCTGCATAGGCACGACTTCGCCCGCCTGCTCCAGTACAGCGCGGGCAAGTTCTACACCGGACAAGCCCACCAACACAGAACAATCCCCCTGCTCGAACCGGGCAGACAGTTCACTGGTCACAAACCACTGCCATGCCGTCTCCAACGGATAATGCAGATCGTTGACAAGATAATCCAACATCCGGGCAAGATTTTTCTGTGCAGCAGAAAGATAGCTTTTATCGTAAGCGTGGATCATTGGGCTTCATCTCCTCGTCGAGAATCGTGGTAATATAAAGGTCTCCCCTCTGACGGCGGTTGCGCTCCACGTCAAAATATTGGCGGCGGGCTGTCTGGTCGCGGAAGGCCTTTTTCTTATACCATTCTTTAGAGTCTGCGGTCTCATAGCCGAAAAATTCCAGCTGTTCAAAGGCCGCTTTGCTTTTCAGCACGAACTGCTGCCCCAGCTTGCCCAAGCGCATGGCATTGCACAACTGGCGGTAAGAGATTGCACCGTTGATAAAATCAGATGCAAAGGAAAAATAGCTGTCATCTGCCCTGTAGCCAATGATGATATCAGCAGACTTATAGTCGAGGTGAAAAGTGTTCATCAGGTATTCTTTGGCTTCTGCGGCCAGCGGGGCAGAAGTATCGAATTCGCGGTTCTCCAAAAGAATCGTCAGCCAATGCAGCATCGTGTAACCGGGAGCGTTCAAATCCAGAATGGTCAAACCGTCGCATTCGATTTTATACCGGTTAGCGTAGCCATTGTGGTCGATGCCAACGCCCCACTCTTTGGCCATGTTGGGGTTCTGCGTGCAGTAAAAGCCGATGCCATAGTCATTGTAGGACTTGCCATAGCCGAACTTTGGCTTTTCAATAATATGATCCGAACCGTGATAAATTGTTTTTTCCACAGAACCACCTCCTCGCCCTAATTATACTCCCGCAGGAGTATGCTTGCAAGAGCTTTATATGAGAATTACGCTATGCATAACACAAGATGTTTTCTTTTCGCTTTGATCAACCCGTTCTTGTGCTTCCTGATGGATTAGAGTATAGTGAATACAATGATATTTTCAGAATTCCCAACAAGGAAGTCTCGCAGGAATATGTGAATGCCCTCAGCACGATGAACTGGCACGGTGTGACGGCTTCAGATATACAAAAAATCGCCAATGCATGAGAGAAAAATCTCTCACGTTTGGCGATTTCCTTTTTACCCTAAAAGCACTCTTGCTCTGCGCTGTACCTCTTTTTCGATCATCTTCAAGCGATTTGGCGGCAGATTATAACGTGTCGCTCTGCGGTCAAAATGGAAATCCAGCAGCTTATGGAGCATTGTACGGTGACGAGGTTTCATTGCACTCTTTGCAGCTGCAAAGAAATCATCGTATGCAAGCGGAAGCAGTGTGCGGGCATATTCATCAAATGCTTTCTGGTTGTCCCAAAGATCCGTTCCGCCCAGACTGAACAGCGAGTTTCCGTGGTCAAACAGCGGTGCGGGTGCCGCAATCGTGTTGGTCTTATTATCTACCAGCACACCAAAGTTTCCATAGTGGCGGTCAGTGTTGCAGATGATCGCATCAAAGACCAGCATATCTTCCAGTGCATCCACAAAGGTCTGGCCTAATGTCTGATAATATTCAAAAATCGCTTTCATCCCACCTTTGGACACAAGCTGTCCGATGGGAATATAAGAATACTCTTTGCTGGTGAACAGCTCACACTTGGAACAAAGCGTCTTTTTCAGGTCTTTCGTCAGAGTGTAGCGAATCGCATTCACGCCCATCACCTGTGCAACTTGATAAGCATACAGTTCCGAGTACGGTTCAAATCCCAGATTACTGAACCCTGACGTGCCACCTTTATAAAGATAGATTTTTCCGTTTTGTCTGCGCCAGCATTTTGGCAGCATCCCGTTGGTCGAGAACTCCGGGCAGGACGCAAGCGAAGTTCGTATGCTGCTGCCATATCCTGTAAAGGCAATTGCTGCCAGCACCTGACTGAATCGGTTATCGTAAAGATTTACTTTTTCAAAGGTGTCACCGGAGCCCTCTGCATCTACCCAAAAGCAATCATTGAGTGAAAGACCTTTATTGGCTGCAATAATTCCAAGCGGTCGATTCAAAGTATGAAGGTTTACAAATCCTTGAGCCGTGCGACCGAAATGATGAAAAACTCATGGAAGAAAACGCTCAAAAACAATCCCAGCTATTTCACTGACCCGGAAAAGCAGAAGGTTCTCCGCTTCGCAATGCAGAGGCCTGCTAACTACCTGACTGAAATCGAAACCTATCTGGAAAAGGCTCTTGCAGAAGCCCTTGCAGAAGAAAAGACCGCATAACGACAGGCACTTGTAAGCCATCAACGAGCCACCAGCCGCAAGTGCAGGGCGGAAAGCATCCGCGCCCTTGCGCCTGATAAAAAATGGAACTTTGATTTTCTTGCCCGGCTTTGCTGCGGTGGGACGATCAAAGGAGCGTGCGTTTGAACAAAAAGAAAAAGTCCACAAACACTTCCCCCTACCCCGATGAAGTCATCGACCGTCTGGCACGGGCATTCTACCCGGCCATCCTTGCCTGCTGGAACAGCGAAGAAGGGCAAAGAGAATTTGCCGCGTGGCAGGCGGAACAGGCTCATCATGCAAACAAAAAAGAAATCCAGGAAGTTCCCGCTGGGGAACTCCCTGGTATACATATCGCTATTGTCTGTGGTCTTTGGCAGGGTGCGTCCGGGTGGGCGCACCCTGTTTTTGTTTTATGCAGCAAGGTTATAACCTACAAGATTTTTTTCTATAACTCCAAGCATATATAACTTTTGGATTCCCTCGATAATTTCTTGTTCAGTAAACCTCTTTGCCTTTTCCTCAGACCAATTCTTAAATCCGGAAACAATTCCTTCTGCTGTTAAGCCTCCTGAATTTTCAATTAGAAAACAAATTGTTGCCAAACATTCTAGTTCATGATCAGTTTCAATAGAGTTTACAAAATCACAAGACTTTATGATCCAAGGGAGCAATGCTTGTAAAGTATTATTTACCGACTCACTCGTAAGTTTATTAAATAGAATTTTCTCAGCTTCTTTTGTAGAAGATGTTCCATGAAACTGCTGAAATTCACGAATTCCCTTACTAACTATATCAATGGAATGATCATAAGGACCGTATTTATGAGGAACAAAACGAAAATATTTTTTTGAGGAAAACAAATCCATGAAATACGCCGCTTTTTGCAAACGAAGACTGTTAAACTTTTTTAAATGCCCCTTTAATTCCATTAACACGAGTGCTGATGTGCTCAGTTTTGGCTCCTGTGTTGGCGTTGTGGCAAAGTTTCGAGAAGGCTCATAAATATAAATCGCTACCTGTTTGGCTGTGTCCTCTAGTTTTTTTGCCAAAACTTGCTTAACGTCATTCCAAATAAGACCACCATTACCACTTCCCAACGGTGGAATAGCTATACTCTTTATGTTGAGTTCTTTTATTAGTAAAACAAGCGCATCCAACCCATCCTCAATATATTCCATTCGTGATTTTTCACGCCATTTATCTTTGGTCGGGAAATTAATGATGATTTTTTCACTTTCCTTATAAACATGAAGTTTTCCGGGACGTAGTGTACCATTTTTACACGCCTTAACATAGTCTTTGTTGTTGTTTGGAAATTTAAGTTTAAATTGATAGGCGATTCCCTTTCCCATATAACCTTCACAGTTTACTGTGTTGACAAGAGCTTCCGCATCGGACTGGAGCAAATCTCCTGTTGTATAGAAAAACACTTGAATCACCTCCCAATTTAATTATCGACTTATGGGAAACATACTAGGCATAACCTGTATCCTATCCTTAATAGCTACGGCATTTTCCATTTTTAAAATCTTTTCTTTTGCCCTTTCACTATAAACATAAATATATGCAAAATCTGATACCGGAACACATTCCTTCACAACACATTCTGCCATACATGCTTTCCGGATCTCTGCATTTTTATAATCGCGATGCTCTCTATCGTCTAATATATTCCATCGAACCTTCTTGAAACCTTCTCCATAAGAATAAAGATCTGGAGCATCACTATCCAATGGATGTGATGGAATTATTTGATAATTATTATGTTCACAAATACTTCTCCAAACAGCGATGATTGCCATATTTTCTGATCCATACTTTTCGCACACTGCACCATCAAATGGATTTTTTGCAAAAAAATGAAATAAGACATATTGTGAAAGAGCTTCCTTATATCGCTCACGTTTACTTAAGATTTCTGGATCGGCAATATCAGTAAAGTGTATGTCGTGGTTTTGTAATATGCATTTTCGAGAGAGCAGACCAAACTTTAAAATCGAAGGCAGATTATCTATAGATGTTATATGATAAATTAACTTTCCAGTACTCGGTGCAGTAGCCATGATCTCGCCTCGCATCATTTTAAAATTCTAAAATTACCCATGATGATTATATCACAAAAAAAGCCACTCTTCAATATATCCAAATATTTTCCATTCATCGTTGTGTTCGATGTCGATAACAAGCATGTTATGAAAGCAATTTTTTCGGCATTCACACAAGATAATTCTAAAAACCATAAGATTTATGTAGATCGTATAATATATGTGACCGGATTCTTTATAATCTGTTTTCAGTCGTTGGCCATTGAATAGCTTTGTCTTTATACGTATAATGTTTCATGTAAGTATTTAATGCGGCTCCACGAGCTATTCCATACTGCCCACCATTTCCAAGAATAATTTTACAATTTGAACCAGAAAACGAAAGAGTGTGACTGCTTTTTAATGCTTCTATATCTCCACGAAGTGCCGATATATTGTCGAATATTCTTCCGCTTAAGATTAGAACATCCGGGTTGAATACATTTATTATAATATTTAACAAATAACCAAGATATTGTGTCAATTTTTTATACTTTTCTGGTGATAAATTTTTTAATTTTTTGGCAGTCGAATTTTCTCTATAAGTTTTGATTGATACTGCATCGAAAACATCTTTTCGAATGAGCCATTCAACGCATTTTTGATGACAAAAAGGACAAACATCGTGATCATCTATTTCGTCTTTTTTCATTTCTTTAGCAAAGTTTATCACTCCGGTATGCCCAATTTCGCCAAAAGAATTTGTTGAACCAGTAATCAATGTGCCATTAATACAGCCTCCCAAGCTTATACCTGTTCCCATATATAAACATAGGACATTTTCCTTAAACGCAACGCTGCTTTCGCTGTGATCTTTATATAGAAGTTCTTTTTCATTTATAAAGTTAACTTTAGCGTTGTGTTCTATATAAATAGGAATTTTATATTTCTTTAAACTATTGTAAAGATCGTGCTTTAGTATTCCACGAAGTTCTTTTCCATTTAGACTTGGAATATTAGGGCATGCAATAATTTGTTCTTTTTGTGAATCAACAATTCCGGGAAAAGCCAAACCAATACCTAACAATTTTTGTGTGTCATCATCGAGTTCAAAATATGCTTCTATTATTTCTGTAATAACATCAGAAATTACATCTTGTAGAGATGATGATTCAAAGCAGAAATATAATTCATTTGGTTCCACCGTGCGCCCTTTTGATATTTTGTACTGCTGACTCTTATCAATTAAATATTTAACTTTATTCATGGAAAAACAACTTGACATCTTTTGCATTTCCATATGTGACAACATATTAAACTGCGCATCGCAGAAAACAGCCTTGATTTCTCGTGTCCCTACTGAAACACCCAGAAAGTAGCCTTGGTTACATACAATTGCTTCTTCATCATTTTTTATATCTGAATCTTTTCGTATGTTTCCTGACTCTTGCAATTGCAAATATACCTTTTTTACAGTTGGCCACGATAAGCCACTATATGTCTCAAGTATTGATCTATCTGATGATTCCGATCTCCGAATTGCATCTAGAACAGCAAAATCTGTTCCATTAAGCTCATCAAAGCCCTTCATAAGAGTTCTCCTTCGATTTAATGAAAATATGCAATCTAACAAAATTGTATATTATATAATACCATAATTCTAGAGGAAAAGTCAATCGAGACAATCTACTTTTTCATTTTTTATCAAGCAAAATCATTCTAAAAATCGAACGTATCGATTTTTTTGGTTGAGCCTTTTGTGTTTTTTACCGAAAACTGTGTTGCATTTTCGTTTAGGCTGCCTATAGACAAATCACCACAGATTTGATATTTTATTAACAGAAACACATAAGGGGGTTTTAATTATGCTGTACATTTAATGAGGGGGACATCTAAGCCCCCAAAGATAAGTCATATGTAACAAATCATCGGACAATGAAAGGGGCTCGACCAGTATGAAAAAGAAGCAATACGTTCTTAGTGTCCTTTGTCTCGCTTTGATGATTAAGGCAAGTTCATCACCTATTGTAGTAAACCTGAACAATAGTTCTCCCTCGGACATTAACATTACTTTGCCTAATAGTGAAATTTCTGATTCAACATCGTCAATTGATGCAGATTGACGCATTCTAAATATACTACGGCCTACCACAGCTTTTGTGGTAGGCTTTTTTATTAGCTCAGTTCGAAACTATCAGCTATATTGGTGGTGCCAAGATTAAAATATATTATATCAAAGGCAGGATACTACCGTCATGGTGATACCCTGCCTTTGTTCGTTCTTGTTTACCGTTCCGTGTAGTTCTTCCGCAGAACCTCCGATAAACAAAAAACGTACCCGAACCCTTTTTCGTAAAGAATCGGGTTCGAGTACGAACTGTATGGTGGAGAATTAGGGACTCGAACCCCAGACCCCCTGCGTGTGATGCAGGTGCTCTAACCAGCTGAGCTAATCCTCCATATTCGCTTGTGTTGTGCGCTCCGAACTGGAACGTGATTATTATAGCACGGCATTTGCCGAAATGCAAGCCCTAATTTAAAATTATTTTACTTTTTTCGAAACACTTTCCTTCCCAGCAAAAACGCCCTGCCGGGCTCCGGGCGTGCAACATTACCGCCGGGCAGCCGCACGGGCTGCGCCCTGCACAAAAAATGTGCGGCAGGCTGTTGCTCTTTACCTACAAATCGTGTATACTTGGGGCAGAAAGCTGCATAAGAGAAATCGAGGGATGAATATGACACTTCGCGGGATCATCACGCTGGTAATATTGGCTGTGCTGTTTGCGCTGGCTGTGGTCTGGATCTCCAGACAGGGCGGCTGGAAGGGTGAGGGCTGCAACGGCAACTGTGCCTCCTGCCACAGCCATTGCGAGGACCCGGACGCCAAAAAGAAATAACCCAAAACAGGGCTGCTGCACGAAACACGGTGCAGCAGCCCTAGTTTATGTTTGTACGCCAAAAACGTCTGCGGACATTTCCGGGGCGCTTTTCACGGTTGTTCGCTCAGAACGCACCGCGCTGGGCGGCGTAGACAGCAATGGTGCTCAAAAGATCCTGCAACGCCTTCTGGTAGGTGGTGCGGCCGATGTGCAGCTGCTCTAAGATCTCGTCCTCCGGGCGCTGCTCAAAAAAGCGCATCCGCAGCAGGTCTGCCCGCATGGGGTCATGCGCCTGATAGTAGTCGATGCCCTCATCAATGGCGCTTTGCCAGCGGCGGTTTTCTGGCGTGCGCGCCCAGTGACGCTCGCCGTACTTGCGCAGGGCGTTCCGGGTCAGGTCGCGCTGTTCCGGTGTCACTGGCGCTTCCCCCTTTTGGGCAGCTCCAGCACCGCACTGCGCGAAAACCGGTTCTCCGCATCGAAAAAGCAGGCGTCCCGCTCGGCCATCGTTAGGCCAAGCATGGTGGAAAGCCGCTCGGCTTCGTCCAGCTTGAACTGAGTCTCACCCAGCAGCTTGTGCCGCAGGGTATTGCTGCTGATGTGCAGCACACTGGCCACATATTGCAGCTTGTAGCCGCTGTCTTGGATGTAGGTGTAGATCAGGTTCGTGTTTGCCATGGCTTCTCTCCTTTTTTGTAGTTCACCGCGTTTGCAACAATCATTGGTTGTATTATACTCCGTTGTTGATTTGCTGTCAACCTGCAATTTCCAAAACGCTCTGTAATTGTTGATTTTCAGGAAATTTTCTGCTATACTCAAAGCAGAAAACCGCGTCCCACACCACAACCCATAGTTTTCAGGAGAACTGCCATGTCCGATCTATCTACCCGTGTCCGGCTGCGCCGGGAGCAACTTGGCCTTTCGCAGCAGGAGCTTGCCCGGCGCATGGGCTACCGCTCCCGTTCTTCCATCACCAAGCTGGAAAAAGGCATCAACGATCTGCCCCAGTCCAAGGTAGAGGAGCTGGCGCAGGCACTGGAGACCACCCCCGCCGCCCTGCTGGGGCTGGACACGCCCTGCGCCTGCCCCTTGGGCTTTGAGCCGCTGCCTGCCATGGTGCAGGTGCCGCTGATCGGCTCCATTGCCTGCGGCACCCCCATCACCGCCGAGCAGAACATTGAATGCTATATCGGTGTGCCTGCCGCGTGGCACGCGGATTTTGCCCTGACCTGCCACGGCGACAGTATGTCGCCCACAATATGCAATGGAGACATCGTCTGTATCCGCTGCCAGCCCGAGGTGGAGCAGGGCGAGATTGCCGCCGTGCGGGTGGGCGAGGAAGCTACCCTCAAGCACTTCCACCGGCAAGGCGATGCCGTGATGCTGCTGGCGGATAACGCCGCTGTCTGCCCGCCCATGTTCTACGCCGGAGAGCAGCTTTCGGAGCTGCACATTGAGGGCAAAGCCGTGGGGCTTTGCCGCGGCCTATAATATAAGGAAAGAAAGGAGCAGCCTGTGTTCGGCAAAAAGAAAGCATCCTCCTACGACCCCGCCGCCCAGAAACCGGTGCTGCGGTGCAGCATCTGCACCGGGGAGCAGGTGGCCGGGTTTCAGGATCTGCACACCGGCCATTTTACCGAGGTGCAGCTGATCCGCAGCCCGCAGGAATTGCAGGCCTTCCGCAGCCGGTACGGCATCCCCGCCGACTGCCCCATTGAAAAGATCTATTGAGCAAGGAGTTCATCATGCAGCAGGCACCCGAAGCCATGACCCTGAAGGTCATTGCCCATATCCATACCGCTTTTCCCACCAAGTTCGGCATCCCGCGCCAGAGCGGGCTGGTAGAGGAGCTGCGGGGCGAGATCATCTTTACCCCGGAATACCGCAATCCCGATGCCCTGCGCGGACTGGAGGATTTCAGCCACATCTGGCTGGTGTGGCAGTTTTCCGGTGCAGTGCGGGAAAGCTGGTCCCCCACTGTGCGCCCGCCGCGCCTTGGCGGCAACACCCGGGTAGGTGTGTTCGCCACCCGGTCGCCCTTCCGGCCGAACCCGTTGGGACTTTCCAGCGTTAAGCTTGAAGCCATTGAGCAGCGCCCGGATGTTGGGCCGGTGCTCATCGTGGGCGGTGCCGACCTGATGGACGGCACCCCTATCTACGATATCAAGCCCTACATCCCCTACGCGGACTGTCATCCGGACGCCGCCGAGGGCTTTACCGGGCAGACCCGCACCCACCATCTGGAAGTCTCCTGCCCGGAGACGCTGTGGCAGACCGTACCGGAGGCCGACCGCGCCGCTTTGCAGGGCGTGCTTGCCAGTGACCCCCGCCCCTCCTACCAGCACGACCCGCAGCGGGTGTACGGCATGGAGTTTGCCGGGCTGGAGGTGCATTTCACCGTGGACGGTGCGCTTCTCACCGTGCGGGACATCACCCTGTTATAAAAGGAGCCGTTCATGGAACTGCGGACTGTCAACACCTTTCTGCACATCGCTGAGCTGCACAGCTTTTCCCGCACTGCGCGGCAGCTGGGCTACTCGCAGTCAGCGGTGTCCTCCCAAATCGCACAGTTGGAAGCCGAGCTGGGCACCCCGCTGTTTGACCGCGTGGGCAAAACGGTGCGCCTGACCGATGCCGGGCAGACCTTTTTAGGCTACGCCCGCACCCTGCTGGAAACTGCCCAGCAGGCACAGGCCGCCTTGCAGCCCGCCCAGCAGGTGCGGGGCAGCCTGCGCATCGCGCTGGCAGATTCCGTGTGCAGCACCTTTTTGCCGGGGCTGTTGCAGCGCTACCACGCTCGCTGCCCGCAGGTGGAGCTGGTGCTGCACACCGCTTCCACGGACGAGATGCTGCAATTGCTGAGCACCAATCAGGTAGACCTTGTCTACACGCTGGACCAGCCACTTTTGCAGCCTGCGCTGGTGCTGGCTGCGGACGTACCGGAACCGGTGTGCTTCATTGCGCCGCCGCAGCATCCGCTGGCGCAGGAAAGCGTGCTCCCGCTGGACCTTCTGCCCCGGCAGGAGTTTCTGCTCACCGAGCGGGGCATGAGTTACCGGGACGCGCTGGACCAGTGCATGGCGGCACACGGCCTTGCCATCCACCCCTATCTGGAGCTGGGCAGCGCTGCGCTGCTGTGCCAGATGGTGGAGCAGGGCATGGGGCTTTCCTTTTTGCCGGAGTACATCGTGCGCAGCGCACTGGCGGAGGGCCGTCTGGCCCGGCTGAACGTGCCGGACTGCACCGTCATGATGCACCGGCAGCTGTTCCACCACCGCGATAAATGGGTGACCCCCCAGATGAACGTGTTCATTGAACTGGTGCGGCAGGGCGCACAGATAAAATGATTAGGAATGCCCGTCGCGCTGCTTTGGGCATATTCAGCGGAAGAAATATTTTTATTTCGGGGTTCAGAAACGCCTGCGGGCGTTTCTGAACCCCATTTTCACGAGAGGGATTGCCTTCCCCAAAAACGAAAAACCGCCGAAGGTTTCCCTTCGGCGGTCTTTCGTATGATAGGAGGATCAAAAATGATCTTTGCTAAGTCTTAGTTCAGGATGGTCTGCTCGGTCTCGATGTCGAACAGGTGCACCTTATGGGGATCGAATGCAACGCGGACGGTGTCTCCGTTGCGAGCCTTGGAGGTGGGAGCAACACGAGCGGTCATCTTGTTGCCCTTGTACTCCAGGTACAGGTAGATCTCAGCGCCCATCATTTCGGAAACATCGACCTGAGCATCCAGCTGGCAGTCGGTGTGCTTTGCCATAAACTCGGGCTCGTCATCGATATCCTCGGGACGGATGCCCATCTTAATCTTCTTGCCAACGTAGGAATCCAGCTTGCCGTCGGCGGTCTTCTCCTTGGGCAGGGGGATCACGTCGCCGCCCAGGTCAACACCGTACAGGTCGCCCTTCTTGATCAGGGTGCCGTCCAGGAAGTTCATCTGGGGGCTGCCGATGAAGCCTGCAACGAACATATTGCAGGGCATATCGTACAGGTTCTGCGGGGTATCGACCTGCTGGATGATGCCGTCCTTCATAACCACGATACGGTCGCCCATGGTCATAGCCTCGGTCTGGTCGTGGGTAACGTAGATGAAGGTGGTAGCCAGCTTCTTGTGCAGCTTGATGATCTCGGTGCGCATGGAGGTACGCAGCTTAGCATCCAGGTTGGACAGAGGCTCGTCCAGCAGGAAGACTGCCGGGTTACGAACCATTGCACGGCCCAGAGCAACACGCTGACGCTGACCACCGGACAGAGCCTTGGGCTTGCGGTCCAGCAGGTGCTCGATCTCCAGGATCTTAGCAGCCTCGTGCACGCGCTTGTCGATCTCGTCCTTCGGGGTCTTGCGCAGCTCCAGACCGAAAGCGATGTTCTTGTAAACGGTCATGTGGGGATACAGAGCGTAGCTCTGGAACACCATGGCGATATCACGATCCTTCGGGGGAACGTCGTTGATCAGACGGCCGCCGATGTACATCTCGCCCTTGGAGATTTCCTCCAGACCGGCGATCATACGCAGGGTGGTGGACTTGCCGCAGCCAGAGGGGCCGACGAAGATGATGAACTCCTTATCCTGGATCTCCAGGTTGAAGTCGGTAACGGACGGGGCAGTTGCGCCCGGATAGATCTTGTAGATGTGCTGGCAGCTAATGGAAGCCATAATCGTTATCCTCCGTAAAATATTTGGTGTTTCACGCACTTGACGGCGTGTTGTTTCGTTGGTACTATAATAACAGATAATTTTGTGATATAAAATAGCATTTTATTGATTAGAGGTGTCAGATATTGCTGTTTGACTGGAACACCATCGCCGCACCGGCTGCGCTGTTGGATGTGCAGCTTTCCGCGCCCCGCACCCTGACCGGCGAGGGGCTGTGGGTCTGCCTTGTTTCCAGCGGCAGATGCACGGCTTCCCTGCCCGGGGCATCGGCTGCACCCGCCGGTGCTGTGCTGGTGCTGCCGCCGCAGTCCGCTGCGGCAGGGCACCTGATCTTGAGCCGCGCCCCGCTTACCCTGACCCCGGAGGACAGCTGCCATCTGCTGTGCGTCCAGCTGACCGGGCAGGCCAGCGCGCAGTTTTTGAACGGCCTGCGGGAGCTGCCCTACCTTGCCAAAGGCGAGACCTGCCCTGCCGCCGCCGAGCTGATGGGGCGGCTTGCCGAGGAAAAGCCCACCCACAGCCGCGCCCGCAGCCAGCTGGCCTTTGCCCTGCTGTGCGAGCTGGCGGATGCCGACAGCGACGCACCCGCCCTGCCGCCGCTGGTGCAGGCCGCCATTGAGGATATCCGCGCCAACTATGCCGGGCTGTACGGCGTGGAGGAGCTCAGCGAGCGGCTGGGCGTCTCCAAAAGCCATCTGGTGCGCACCTTTACCGCCGCCGTGGGCGTGCCGCCGGGCAAGTACCTGACCACCGTGCGCATCGAGGCCGCGCAGCGGCTGCTGCTGCACCGGGAGTACACATTGGACGTGGTGGCCAGCCTGTGCGGTTTTTCCGGGGCGAACTACCTGTGCCGGGTATTCAAAAAAGAAACCGGCCAGTCCCCTGCACAATGGCGGGCACTGACCGGTCGCGCCGCACAGGCCGGGCTTACGCCCGAGGAGACCATGCGGGAACAGGAGATGTATATTTAAGCTTTTCCGATTTCTTTTCTGCGCAGCAGAAACAGGGTCAGCAGCGCGGTGAGCAGTTCTGAGACCGGGAAGGCCGCCCATACACCCGGCATCCCGAACACCGCGCTGAGCACCAGCGAGCAAGCCACAATGGCTACCATGCCCCGGCAGATGGAGGTGATGGAAGCCTCCGCCGGGCGGTTCACGGCGCTCAGATAGCCCGCCGCCATGATATTGAAGCCCGCAAAGAAGTAGCCCACAAAGTACATCCGCATCCCGGTGTGGGCGTACTGCGCCATCTGCACCGAGTTTTCGCTGTTGAACCAGCTTACAAAGGTATCGGTCAGGCCGAACACCGCAGCGTACAGCACCGCCGCCAGCACCAGCACGGTGCCGCTGCCCAGCAGCAGCAGCTTCCGCGCCCCAGCGTGATCGTTTTGGCCGTAGCAGCGGCTCACCAGCGGCTGTGCACCCTGTGCCACACCGTTGAAGATGGCGGTAGCCACCAGCGCAAAGTTTGCCACCACGCCGTAGGCTGCTACACCCACATTGCCCGCCAGTCCCAGCAGCAGAAAGTTGAACACCGTGGTAGTCACGCCGGAGGAAAGTTCCCCCACAAAGCCGGAGATGCCCAGCTGACAGCTCTGCCCCAGCAGCCTTGCCGAGGGCATCTGCCGCACGAATTGCAGGGTGTTCTCCTTTTTAAAGAAGTGGCGGCTGCAGATTGCAATGCTGATAATGGGCGAGACCGCCGTTGCCAGCGCCGCACCGGCCAGTCCCAGACCCATGGGGAACATGAAGATATAATCGAACACCACATTGAACAGACTGCCGCTCAAGGTCGCCACCATAGCAAGGGAGGGGTCGCCATCGTTGCGGACAAAGGCCGACACGATGTAGTTGCACATAAAAAACGGGGTGAACAGCAGAAAAATGCGGGCGTAGGGGATGCCCAGCGCCACGATGCCGACATCACCGCCCATGAGCCGCAGCAGCACCCCGGGCGCAAAAACACCCGCCAGCATCCACGGAATGGACGCCAGCACGGCGCACAGGATGGCGTTGGAGAAATACCGCTGTCCCCGGGCATCATTCTGCGCCTTGGCAATGGCGTAGCGGGTCGCCGAGCCCAGCGCGATCATGGAGCCAATGGCAAAAATAAAGTTATAAATGGGCAGGCAGAGGTTGAGCAGGGTAACGCCGTCTGTACCGGCGGCCTGTGCAATAAAATAGGTGTCGGCCAGAATATAGCACGAAGTACCCAGTAAGCCGAAAATATTCTGCGAGACATATTTAAAGAACTGTTTTGTCAGATCCATACATTTTTTCCTTTTTCCCTGTTTTTGTATACGTCTGGAAATTGTAGCATATCCGCCGTTGCAAGTCAACCGCAAAACCCGCCCATTACCGTATAAAAGAAGCAGTTGCGCGCAGCGCCCTGCGGGTGTATACTGTACACTGCCGCACCTTGCGGCACACCTGTATGCAGAAAGGAAGAAGCCCTATGTCCGACAGGATCTTATTTTCCATCGGCGAAGCGCTGATCGATATGATCCCCTCCCGGGTGGGGTGCAGCTTTGACGAAGTACCCGCCTTCAGCCCCCGGGTGGGCGGTGCTCCGGCCAATGTCTGCGCCGCCGTTGCCCGGCTGGGCGGGCGCAGTGCGCTGCTGAGCCAGCTGGGCGACGACCCCTTTGGCCACAAGATCGCCCGGGCGCTTGCCGCCTGCGGCGTGGAGCTTTCCCATCTGGAATTTACCAGTAAAGCCAGCACCGCGCTGGCCTTCGTCAGCTTAGCGGAAAACGGCGAGCGCACTTTCAGCTTCTGCCGCAAGCCCTCCGCAGACCTGCTGTATACCCCGGAGCAGATCGACCCGGGCTGGTTTTCGCAGGCCTTTGCCCTGCATTTTTGCAGCGTCTCACTGGTGGACAGCCCCATGCGCTACGCCCATCTTGCTGCCATCACCGCCGCGCGGGAGGCGGGTGCCATCCTCAGCTTTGACCCCAACCTCCGCTTCCCCCTCTGGCCGGACCGGGAGCAGCTGCGCCAGACCGTGTGGCAGTTTCTCCCCCTGACCCATATCCTGAAGCTTTCGGACGAGGAGCTGCCCTTCCTTACCGGCACCGAGGACATTGAAGCCGCGCTGCCCCGGCTGTTTACCGGAGATGTGCAGCTGGTGCTGTACACCTGCGGCAGCAAGGGTGCCCGCGCCTACACCCGCACCGCCAGTGCTCGTGCCCGCAGCCCCAAGGTGGCGGCGGTGGACACCACCGGCGCGGGGGATGGCTTTATCGGCTCGTTCCTGTGGCAGATGCAGCGGGACGACGTGACCGCCGCCGAGCTGCCAAAGCTTTCCCGCAAGCGCCTGACCGAGTATCTGATTTTTTCCAACCGCTTCTGCGCTATCAGCGTGCAGCACCACGGCACCATCGACAGCTACCCCACCTTGGAGCAGATGGAGCAGCCAGAAACCGATTTTCCCCTGCTATAAAGGCAAATTCACAGCACATTCTGTATTTTTTAATATTTATATGCTATATTGTATAAAAAATTCGTTTTCTCACCACCCAAAAGGAGGAACCCATGCCCTTTGAGTTTGCTTTTCTGGACTGGCTGTACCAGTTCCGCAACCCGGTAATGAACGCAATTTCCATCTTTTTTGATTACGCCGGGGCTCACGGCGAAATCTGGATTGCCTTCACCCTGCTGCTTCTGCTCTTCCGGCGCACCCGCAAAGCGGGCTTTGCCATGGCGGTGGCGCTGGTGCTGTACATGGCGGCGGGGCACTTCTTCCTCAAGCCGCTGTTTGCCCGTCCCCGCCCCTGTGATCTCAACACCTCCATCACCATGCTGGTGGCGCGTCCGCACGGACACTCCTTCCCCTCCGGGCACACCGCCTCCGGGGTGGCGGCTGCCTACGCGCTCTGGCTGCAAAACCGAAAGCTGGGCGCGCCCGCGCTGGTGCTGGCAGCTTTTATCGCCTTTACCCGGCTGTACCTCTATGTGCACTTTCCCACCGATGTCCTCGGCGGCGCAGTGCTGGGCATTGCTCTGGGCACTGCGGCCTCCGCATTTGCAAACTATATGGCAAATCGCAAAAAGAAACAACAAATTGTATAAGAAAAGGTCGCTACACAAATTCGTGCAGCGACCTTTTTTACTCTGTTATTCCTCCACCGGGAGCTGGTATTTCCGGTTCTGTGCCGGGTCCCAGCACACCAGTTCCAGCCGACTGCCCGCAGGCAGGGCGGCGTCCGGCTTTGCCGCCTGCCAGCAGCGCTTGAGCACCGCAGCGGCTCCGGCATCCTCTGCGCCGGGCAGCTCGGTGCACAGCACCGTGCCCTGCCAGCCGTTCTCCGTATACAGGCTCAGTGCGCCTGCCTTGCCGTCCAGAATGGCGGTGATATCCTGTTGCAGCTGCGTGTAGCCCTCGGCGGTGGCGGCGTACTCGCCGTGCCACTTTTCAAAAAACACCGAGAACTCCCCGCACAGCTCAATCAGCAGATCCTCTGTGCCGGTAGGGCTTTGCACCACCAGCGCCAGATCCTGCTCTTCCATGTAGTCAAAGTCCGGGTCGTCCCATGTGTGCACGGTGACCTGCTGTCGGCTGAGCAGCATCAGCAGCTCCCCCTGCTTTTCAGCAGTATCAAAATCGCCCTGCGGGCTGTTCCAATCTGTGTTCATCGGTGTTCCTCCGTTTTTCTGTTGTACGGGCGGGGTTTCCCCGCTGTATGATCTGTTCAATCCTTCTCCTCGCTGCCATCTGCGGGCTTTGCCGCTGCAGCGCGGGCCTTCTGTTCCTTTTTGGCGCAGTAGAGCGCGCGGTCGGCGCGGTCCTTCACTGCGACCACGTCCTCCCCGGAAAAGGCGGCAGAGCCAAGGGAGACCGTCGGCAAAATGGTAAGCACCTTGCGCCGTTCCGCCAGCAAGCGCTGCAACGCCGCTGCGCAACGGGCTTCGCTTGCCTCGTCCTTCAGCAGCACGCAAAATTCATCGCCGCCGATACGGTAGCAGTAGCCGCAGCGGGCGTAGGCTTTTTTGATGCAGTCCGCAATCTCGGCAAGGCAGACGTCCCCCTGCAAATGGCCGTAGCGGTCGTTGATCTGCTTGAAGTCATCCACATCGAACACCACCAGCACCCCGCCGCTGCGGCGCATCTCGGCGGTGCGGTTCAGGTAGCTATTCTGGTCCAAAAGCCCGGTCAGCGCGTCCAGCTGGTTCCACATCTCGCTGCAATAAATATAGTATAGCACCGACAGCAGGGTGACGCACAGCCATGTGACGTGCAGCGCCGGCAGCGCGATTTGGATCACGGTCTCTGCGCCCAGAAAGAGGATCAGCGGGTAGATCAGCGTGCGGCTGCGGTTCTGAAAGACCGCCGCCGTGCGCACCGTAGCCACCATAAGGTACAGCATGGAGGCGTAATACATGATGACATAAATGAAAAAGTACCCACCCCGGGCGTAGAGGTTTTCCGCACTCACCGAGAACACCGGCCCATAGGGCAGCGTTGCCGCCAGAAAAAGCAGATACCCGCCCTCACAGCACACCGCCGCCTTGAACCCGCGCCGGATGATGGTTTTTTTGTCCAGCACATACACAAGGCACAGCGCCACCGCTGGTGTCAGCCCGAAGCCCAGATAGTTGGACAAAATATTCAGCCAGCGGTAGCCCGGCGGTGTGCCGTCCACCACGATGGTGATGACTTCCAGCACCGAGATCGCCGCGATCAGCGCAAAGGCCAGAAAGAACCCACGCTTCTGCTTTTTGTTCAAAGATTCGCTCAGCTTCGTAAGAAAACACATAAAGCCAAGCACGAAAAGATCAATGGTCGTTAAAACAAAAAAATATCTATCCATTGCAAATTATCTCACTCTGTGCGCTGATGCCTTTGATAAGGCGCAGACAACCTCCACACGATCCTGATTGTCCAAACTTAATTCAAGGTCATGGTCGATGATGGGCAGCTTAAACCGGATGGATTTCAGCCATTGTCCGTTGGGCTGACGTTCCGGGTAAATCTGCACTTCATCGATCAAAATCTCTACCAGCTTGCGGCGCTCCGCTTCGCTCATGGTGGCATAGAGCTTATCAAAGCAGATCAAAATCTTGTAGATGTTGTCGCCTGTGATCTTATCGGCTTCAATGGCCTGCTTCTTTGCCCGGGCATCCATCAGTCCATTTTCCACCTCTTCGATTTTATCGTACATCTTATAAAGGCGCTCGTCAAGGTCGGATTTCCGGGCGATAAAGTGCCGGTCGTCCGGGTCAAGGCTGTCGATTTCCTCCATAAGCCGGGATTTTGTGGAGTAGTGCTGCCGCAGCTGCTTCTCATAGGCGGCGATCTCCTGCTCAATGGCAGTCGTGTCAACTTTCATGTTGATCTTCTCCTGCATCATAGCGGCAAACTTTGGATTGCTGACCAGTTTGGAGATTACTTCGGCAACAGCGCCGTCCAGCACCTCTTCCTGAATCTGCTTGCTGTAGGTGCATTTATATCCTCGCTGCATCCCCCGGTGTTTGCAGCCATAATAATAGAAATCTTTATATTTCGTTCCATCCGGGCGCTTCTTGATGCTCTTGTTCCCGTACATTCCAGCCCCGCATACCGGACACTTCACAATGCTGGACAGCAGATGCACACGGTCGGTCTTGCGCCTTGACACAAGCTCATACTTCTGGGCAGTGGCCTTCATTTTGACCTGCGCAGCCTGCCAGACTTCTTCCGACACCAGCCCTTCGTGCAGGCCATCCACCAGCAGATAGCTTTCTTGCTCGACCAGCTTATACTCGTTGCGGGTGCCCTTCACCTTTTCCGTTCTACGCCGTCCAAAAGCGATTTTACCGCAATAGACCGGGTTCTTCAGAATCTTCTGGATGGTGCTGGATGCAAACAGCGGGTTCTTGCCGTTCTGGCGCTGGATCTTGTTGATGCCGTGATTCTCCAGATATTTAGCAAGGCCCGTTGTACCTATATTCGTATTAACGTACTGATCAAAAATCGTCCGAATGGCCGGAGCTTCTTCTTCGTTGATCTCCAGTCTGCCATCGACCAGCCGATAGCCGTAAGGCGCAAAACCGCCATTCCAGCGGCCTTCCCGTGCTTTCTGGATACGGCCTTCCATTGTCTGAATGCGGATGTTCTCACGCTCGATCTCAGCGACCGCAGACAGTACAGAGATCATCAGCTTGCCTGCATCCTTGGAGGAATCAATGCCATCTTCCACGCAGATCAGATTCACGCCAAAATCTTGCATGATCTGTAAGGTGGACAGCACGTCAGCAGCATTACGACCAAAGCGGGACAGCTTGAACACCAGAACATAGGAAATTCCATCCTTGCCTGCTTTGATGTCATCCATCATCCGGCAGAAGGATGCACGACCTTCAATGGATTTGCCTGATTTACCGGCATCCTCATACTCACCGACGATCTGGTAATCATTGAAGTCAGCGTATGCCTTCATCCGGGCTTTCTGGGCATCCAGCGAGTATCCATCGATCTGCATGGCAGTGGATACACGGGTATATGTGTAGACTTTGATTTTTTCTTCCTTCATGGGTCGCACCTCCTTGACTGTGATTTTGAGTGGAGTATGTATCTCCACAAGGGAGTGTTATTCCCCTGTGGAAGTTTGGACGTATTTCTCACGTCCATATTATATCATGCAACGCAGTATTCCTCAACCATATTCTTCTGATTTTCATTTTCCGGTGCCGGAACCTTTCCCTCAGAAACTCTCGATGCAGTTTCCATTTTATCCACCTCCAAAACATCTGCGTATTTTTCAATCATATCTGCCAGAAATGTTGCCAATGCACTCCACTCATCGAGCATGGGCATTCTGTCGATCATCCTCCTCTCGATTGTCCGCCTGACAATAGAAGTCAAGCACTTCTTTTGGGATTCGGTCTAAGGTTTGGACAGCAGCTTCGTAATCCCGCCGAAGCTGCGCATCTGCCAACTGTTTCAGGACGCTGGTTTCCTGTGCTTTATCCACCGCTGCTGAAAGTGCAGCATTTTTCTTTTTGAGTGTTTTGTTCTCGGTCATCGTTTGGGTGAACGCCACATTGTATTTTTTCAGCTGAGCTTGCATCCGGGACACGTTGGGGATATAGCTGTCCAGCACCTTGCTGATCTCCGCCGCACGGCTTTTGCCGTTGAAGGGGGTGATGCCTACCAGCAGGGCATCCAACTGCCCCTTCTGCTTGGTCAGTTGGGTCATCTCCTTGAAGATGCGGGGAGGGATGTGCTCCCGTCCGGTCTGGCTGGCACTTTCACCCCGCTCCAGCTCCGGGTACTGCTTGACCATGTGCTGCCAGAACTCGTCCTGCCACCTCACAAGATTCTTGCGGTTGCCGATGATCTCCTTGGCGCTCAGCCGTCCATCAGCAGTCAGAGGCACAAAGCAGAGGTGCAGGTGGGGCGTTTTCTCGTCCATGTGGACAACGGCGGAGAGGAAAGTGTCCGGGCGCTGCCTGCCCTCCAAAAATTTCAGGGCGTACGCAAAGTACGCCTTGACTTCGCTGCGCGACTTGTCTTTGAAGAACTCCGGGCTGGCGGTGACAAGAGCCTCCACCACCCGCACGCTGTCCTTGCGGACACGGCAGTGGGCGGCGGCTATCATGCGGTCGGCTTCTGCCCGGTACCTGCCCTGCGGCTGCACCAGATGGAGGTTGTAGCGGCTCCGGCTCGTGTCGATATCCGGGTTGCTGGCGTACTGTTCCTTGGTGCGCTCGTTATGGGCTTCGATGGGGCTGATGGCAGGCCCCTTGTACTTTTTGAACCTTAAAATGCCGTATTGGGCTTTCATAGATCACGCTCCTTTCGGTTTATGGCAAATTGTCAGCTTGACACTTTGCCAATAACACCCCTATAAAGGAGAATTTGGGCGTTTTGCTGCGTACGTGCGTACGCAGCAGGCGGCTTTCTCTGTACGCACGTACGCAGCGAAAGACCGAAAACGCACCATATAGGGGGGATCAAAAGCGGGTCACGCCCGCCAGCCATTGGGAATGAGGTCGGGCTGCACAAGGGCTTCGATGCCAACAAAGCCCCGGACACGCCGCCCGGAAGAATTGATGATGTTGTTGGTGTGTTCCAGATTGTACCTGCGCTGGTTGGCTATCAGAGCATCGCTGAATCCACGGGACTTGATTGCGTTCAGGCTGTTCTCCTCGCACCACATCTTGTAGACCTCGTACAGCTCTTTGGAGCTGGTACTGGCATCCGCCTTCAGGCGGATGTAGCCCTCGGATTCGAGGAAATCGAACACATTGTTATTGTCCCGCTTCACCAGTTCCCGGTTGCGCTTGGCACGGTCACTCTCGGTGAACTGGAAGCCATTCTTCACCAGCCGCTGCAAGCCCTCAAATGCCCACAGCAGGACGCCCTCGACCTCTGCTGCCATCTTCTCGGCAATGTCCGGGTCATCCACACGGGAGAGGGGCTTGTCCTTGGTGGTCAGGATGAGCTGGCGGCGGTAGAAACCGTCCGAGCGATCATACAGGGCCTGCAGATCGCCGTTGCTGAACGCGAGCAGGCGGGCGTACATCCAGCCCTGATAGCTCTGCTTGCCCTTGCGCTCCAAGTCCATCTGTCCCTGTGCGGTCACGATGGACTTGACATAGTTGGTTTGACGCAGGGCTTCCATCCGCATATCATCGTCCACGCAGAGCAGGGTGTGTTCGAGGTCGGCACGGGCGAAGCGGTTCTCCGAGATCTTACCGATGCTGCCATCCTTCATGTTGCAGCCGAACAGCCGGGACAGCACCACGCCGATCTGCGACTTGCCTTCACCGCCGCTGCCCTTGATGACCATCATGCGCTGTCCCTTGTTGCTGGGGATCAGGCAGTAGCCGATGAACTCCTGTACGGTGGGGATGTCCTCCGGGTAGAGCAGGTCGGACAGAAACCGCAGCCAATGGGTGGGCTGTGGGGCTTTCGGGTCATATTTGACCGGGAGCCGGTTGCGGACGATCTCCGGCTTGCCCTCCTGAAAGGTACCGTCCAGATACAGGGTGCCGTTTGCCAGCGCAATGCGGTCGGTGACGGGCGGGAAGTCCTCCACCTGTGCCGCCAGCTTCAGTACATCAACCACATTGCTGACTCGTTTGGCGATATTTGCGCCGATATGGTCTCGCAGCATATCGAAAATTTCACAGCGCAGGTTCATGGTGTCCGTGACCCTGCCTTCCGGGGTGAAAAATGCGCCATTCGAGTAAAGCAGCTGGTGGGTGCTCAGAAAATCATCACAAAACAGAGATTCGTTGAAGAAGCCTTTCTTGATCCATGCAGGGGTAAAGTTGTTTCCCATAGGCACACGTCCTTTCTTCGGTGCTGCGGCTTTTCAATGTGGCAAATCTTGCCACATTGATTCCTTCCGCCACAACAGGTGGATAAACGTCCGTTTTACCTCATGTGCTCATTTTGATCACATGAGGTCATTTCGCCGTTCTCCCTGCACGGTGTTCCTACCCCCTTCCGGCGGCGTTTTCCAGCTCTCCCTTGCGGGGTCATCGCCGTGTATACCATGCAGACGGTCATGCGGTTTTCAAGGTCCAACGGGCAAAACGGCAACAAAAAAGCCGTCACAAAACAGACCAGCCCTGCCTTCACTTTTTCTGGAAGGTCATGCTAGTCGGTTATGTAACGGCTGAAAGCCAAGATGTTCAGCCCCGCAGGGTCTGAACAAATATGTAAAAATATGTTATATTCAATTGTTGGGATAGATTACCACAAAAATCGAGCCGTGTCAACAAAAACTTTTGAAAACACGCCACTTTCAGCAGAGTGCAAGAAAATACATCAAGAACTTTAGTAAAAAGATAGAGAGCTGGACGGTGCCAGCCCTCTTGACAAGCTCCATTCATAGCAAAAATAGCCGCTCCGGGCAAAGCATAAACCGGAGCGGCTGTTTCATATGGAGGTAAATGAAGGAGAACTGGAGAACTTTGAAACGATTCCTCGTGTGCAGAACAGAGCAACCATTTACGCGAAGAAGGAGATGATCAGCGCTACCAGGAAGCCCACGCCGCCCACCAGCGTTTCCATGATGGTCCAGGTCTTGAGGGTGGTCTTTTCGTCCATGCCCACAAGGCTCTTGACCAGCCAGAAGCCGGAGTCGTTGAAGTGGGAGCAGACGGTGGAGCCGCCTGCAATGGCAGCGGTGACGCAGGCGAGATACAGCGGGCTGAGCGCGCTGATGCCGGGCATGGCGGAGATGATGCCTGCTGCCATGGTCATAGCCACGGTAGAGGAACCGACCGAGATGCGCACCAGAGCAGCCACGATGAAGGCGACCAGCACCAGCGGCAGGCTGGCGTTTGCCACGGCGTTGCCGATGACATCGCCCAGACCGGAGTTCTGCAGCATGTAGCGCAGCACGCCGCCGCAGGCAGTGACCAGCAGGATCATGCCGGTGGGCTCCAGAGATTTGGTCATAATCTTTTCCAGCTGGGCGTTGGTGTAGCCGTGACGGGTGCCCAGCAGGTACATAGCGGCGATGGTGGCCAGCAGCAGTGCCATGAACGGCTCGCCGAGGAAGGCCAGAACGGGCTGGATGCCAGCCAGTGCGGGCACCACCTTAGCCACGGAGTTTGCGATGATGAGCACCAGCGGGATCAGGATGATGCCCACGATGGTGCCGAACTTGGGCAGCTTGCTCTCGTCGATGTCGTCCTGCTGTGCAACGTGCTCGGGGACTTCGATCATGTACTTTTTGCCGCAGATGCTGCCCCAGATGGGACCGGCGGCGATCATGGCAAAGATGCCGCAGAAGATGCCGATGAGGATGACCCAGCCGAGGTCAACGCCCAGCATGGTGGCCACCAGCACGGGGCCGGGCGTGGGAGGGATAAAGGCGTGACCGACCGCCAGACCGGCCAGCAGGGGGATGACGTAGTACAGAACCGAGCGCTTGGTGCGCTTTGCCAGCGAGAAAGCCAGCGGGATGAGGATGATCAGACCGGCATCGAAGAACACCGGCATAGCCACCACCAGACCAGTGATGCCCAGCGCCCATGCGGCTTTTTCGTCACCGAACTTCCGCACCATGGTCACAGCCAGCGTCTGCGCGCCGCCGGATTCCTCCAGAATAGCACCGAACATGGAGCCCAGACCCACCAGAAGGGCGATGCCCTTCAAGGTGTTTCCGATGCCCTCGTTCACCGAGCCAACGATATCGGACAGGGGCATACCGGCCATCAGACCGATGCCCACGGCACCCACCAGAATGGAGATCATGGCGTGTACCTTGAACTTGATGATGAGGATGAGCAATAGGATCAGACCTGCCACGGCAGCGAAAACCAGCCGTGCCGCATCGGGTGTTGCAACTGCTGTCATAGAAAATTCCTCCGTTTCGTGATTTTTGGTTGCACTTATCCAAGCCGTCCGGAAAACTGCGCCGGGCGGTTTACTGTTTGTTGTTTATGCAGAGCGGTTTACTCCATGTATGCGCCCTTCATGGGGCTGACGGCGTGCTGAGAGTAGAGCTTCAGCAGACCTTTGGTGTACTTGGGAGCCTTGGGCTTCCAGTTGGCACGGCGCTCGGCAAGGATGGCGTCCATCTCCTCGGGGGTCTTTGCCTCGCCCTTCACGCCCACGATGGCCAGCTTGCGGCCCGGCACATCGATCTGGATCAGGTCATCCTGCTCCACCAGCGCGATGGGGCCGCCCACCGCAGCCTCCGGGCTGACATGGCCGATGACCGGGCCGCGGCTTGCGCCGGAGAAGCGTCCGTCCGTGATGAGCGCTACGCTGGAAGCCAGTTTCGGGTCGGCGCAGATGGCTTCGCCGGTGTAGAACATCTCCGGCATACCGCTGCCGCGGGGGCCTTCGTACCGGATGAAGATGGCATCGCCGGGCTTCACCTCGCCGTGCAGCACGGCGGCGATGCACGCCTCCTCGCTGTCGTAGGGCTTGGCGCGCAGGGTAGCTTCAAACATATTCTTGGGGCAGGCAGTGTGCTTGATGACGCAGCCTTCCGGGGCAAGGTTGCCCTTCAGGATAGCGATGCTGCCGTCGGTGCCCTTAGCGTTATCAAAGCTGTGAATGATGTCCTCGCGGCTGACCGGGCGGGCAAAACCGGCGGTCTTTTCTGCCAGAATGGCATCGCAGTGCTGGTAGAAGCCGTTCTTCTTCAGCTCCTCCAGATTCTCGCCCAGCGTCTTGCCGGTGACGGTCATCACGTCCAGATGCAGCATAGACTTGATCTCCTCCATCACCCGGGGCACGCCGCCTGCGTAGTAGAAATACTGTGCGGGCCAGTCGCCGGAGGGACGGATGTTCAGCAGGTAGTGTGCGCCGCGGTGCATCCGGTCAAAGGTGTCGGCGTCGATCTCGATGCCGAACTCATGTGCAATGGCGGGCAGGTGCATGGTGGCGTTGGTGGAGCCGGAAATGGCGGCGTGCACCATGATGGCGTTCTCAAAGCTCTTTTTGGTCACGATATCCTTGGCGGTGATGCCCTTCTTGACCAGCTCCATCAGCTGCTTTCCGGCATCGTAGGCGGCCTGCTTCAGCTCCGGGGCGGTGGCGGGCATCAGGGCGGTGCCCGGCAGCATCAGGCCCAGTGCCTCGGCCATGATCTGCATGGTGGAAGCGGTGCCCATGAAGGAGCAGGCACCGCAGCTAGGGCAGGCGTTGTGCTTGTAGTAGTCCAGCTGGCTGTTGGGGATGACGCCGGTCTTTTCCCATGCGTCAAACTTGCCGATCTGCTCCAGCGTCAGCAGCTCGTTGATGGCGCAGGCGGGGTCGCTGACCACATATTCCTTCGGCAGGGTGTGGGCTTCCATCACGCCGCCGGTCACCACGATGGCGCTCATCTCCTTCAAACGGCCAATGCTCATCAGCATGGCGGGCACGGACTTGTCGCAGCTGGCGATGAACACGCCGCCGTCATACACACTGGCGTTGGCCTGTGCCTCCACCAGATTGACGATGGCGTCACGGTGGGGCAGCGAGTAGTTGATGCCGTCATGCCCCTGTGCGATGCCGTCGCACATATCGGTGGCAAAATAGCGGGCAGCCTTGCCGCCGTTGTCGTTGACCGCCTGCACAGCCTCCTTGACGAACTGATCCAGATGGGCGCTGCCGGGGTGGCTGTCGCCGAAGGTGCTTTCCACCATGATCTGGGGCTTTGCAAGGTCATCGACCTTCCAGCCCATACCCATTTTCAGCGGGTCGTTCTCGGGTGCTAAAGTGCGGACTTCCTGTGAGCGCAGCTCCATATCCATACCTCCAAATACTGCTTGCTTTCGTCCTTTTTTCTGCGGAACCTTTTGTGATTTAATTGTAAAACCGCAGACGTCTTTTTGCAAGTTGTCACGGGTATGTCCTACTATTTGCGCAAAAACTCTGGGATACATCATGCACTCTGCCCAAATCCGGGCGAATTTTGCCCAAAATCAGCCCCCAAAGCGGGTTTTGAGAAAAACGCAGAGAAAAAGTCGTCTGATGATTTTGAAAAGAACCCTCTCAGGCGCTCCCGCGCCAGATTCCCCCTTTTGTCACCTGCGGTGACATCTTCCCCCGGAGCGGGGGAAGTCTTTCCTCAAAGGGAGAGCCAAGCCGTTACGTTCGTTGCTAAAGTGTTAGGCACAATGAAAAACCTTGCCACCACGCAAAAAAGCTCCCCCTTTCGGGGGAGCTGGAGAGGGTTCAATCCTCTTTTTTATCCATGACATATGCAGCCATTCCAATGGTACCGTCCTCCGGGTCCTCGCCATCGTAGACCTTTTTGATATAGCTGCGGTTGAAGTTCAGGTGCATCACCATGGCAGCCTTTGCGCCGATGGGGTCGTGGTTGGCAATGGCTTCGGTGATCATGCGGTGGGTCATGATGGTCTCATCAATGAGCTTTTTGTGGGTGACGTTCACGAACATCATCACCGCCGTGTCGATGACCGGGATCAGCTGCCCCACCACCAGATTTTTGCTGCTCTCTGCGATGCAGGTGTGGAAGGCAATGTCGTCCTCGATGTAGCGGTCGCCCTTGTGGATCTTGTTCTCCACCCGCTCGCAGAGCCGCCGCAGCCGCTCGATGTCCTCCGGGGTGGCGTTCTGCGCGGCCATCTCTGCGATGCCCGGCTCCAGCAGCAGACGGACGTTTACCAGATCAAGGGCCAGCGCGTTCTTGTCCTGCACGCTGCGCAGGTTCAGCGGGTCGGAGAGGCCTTTCACGGTGGTCACAACGTAGGTGCCGGAACCCTGCCGCACCTCCACGATGCCCTTGCTGGACAGCAGCTTTACCGCCTCCCGGATGGTGCTGCGCCCCACCCGGAACCTTTCACCCAGCGCAAACTCGTTGGGCAGCTTTGCGCCCGGTTCCAGCGCTTCGTCCAGAATATAATGGTAGATCTGATCCTCTACCTGCTCGGCCAGCAGTTTGTTTTTCAGGTGTGAAAACTCGCTCATTTTCGCTTGCTCTCCATTCAGATGGAATAATAGGTTGTTTGGTGCTTCGAGAGACAGAGAAACGCACACCATTGATTCCTCCGCAAGTCTGAGCTTTGCAGGCACAATCTGTCAGCTGTTTGTCCCTCCGCTCATCCTTCTGTCACAGAACTGGTACTTACAGTAACCACTCGCAGCCCCTTTTCCGCATCAGCCGGAACCAAGGTGTAACACACTAGACTTTGCAAGCAAAGTCGTGTGCCAAAGAGCATTCCGCCGCTCTTTGGAATCTTCCCGGACGGGTGCAGGCACCCGTAATAGAACGCCCGCCCAACTGCTCAGATCATCTTAAAATGCTTCAGTGCATCCCGGATGGCTTTTTCCTTTTCGGGCGGGCATTGCGGTTGGCGGCTGTTTTCGGACTTGGGCTTGTTGTAGTTCGCTCTTTCCTTGATGCCGCACTTCTGCTTGACCTGTGCAATATAGAGGTCGCTCACGTTCAGACCCGTATGCTCCTTGACATATTCCCGGATTTCCTCATAGGTAGCTTTCGTTTCTGCAGCGGTCACGTCCAATTCATCCATCTTCAGATCGACCGTAATCTTCTGGTGGATATCTAGTTTGGACAAAGCACATACCGTCTCGATATGCTCTGTATGCGGGAACATATCCACCGGGGTAAAGCCGTCGGCCTTATAGCCCAGCTTTGTCAGGGTGGCAAGGTCGCGGGCAAGGGTGACGGGGTTGCAGCTGACATAGACCACCCGCCTCGGTGCCATACGCGCCACGCTGGCAAGGAATTCCGGGGTGGAGCCTTCGCGCGGGGGGTCCATAAAGATCACGTCTGCTTTCTCCCCTGCTGCGGCCGCTTCGCTGATCCAGCGGGTGGCGTCGGCGGCAAAGAAGCGGGCGTTCTTTACGCCGTTGTGTCTTGCGTTGCCAATGGCATCCTGCACGGCGTCCCGGTTCAGCTCCACGCCCACCACCTGCTTTGCATGGTCGGCGGCGGTCAGACCGATGGTGCCGATGCCGCAGTAGGCGTCCAGCACCACCTCTTTGCCGGTCAGCTTTGCAGCTTCCACCGCAAGGCCGTACAGCACTTCGGTCTGGGTGTGGTTGATTTGATAAAAGCTGCGCGGGCTGATGGCGTAGGTCTTGCCGCAGAGGGTGTCCAGAATGAACCCCTTGCCGTACAGCACCTTTTCCGCTTCGCCCAGCACCACGCTGGTCTTGCGGCTGTTCACGTTCTGCACCACGGTGGTCACAGTCACGCCGCGCTGCGCGGTCTCCGCCAGCAGCGCCTTTACAAAGTTCTTGGCCCCCGGCAGCACCGGCTGCGCTGTCACGAGCACCACCATCACCTGCCCGGTGGCTACGCCCCGCCGCAGCAGGCAGTGGCGCACAAGGCCGGTGCCCTTGTCCTCGTCGTAGGGCTGGTAGCGGCAGGCGTTGGCGGCAGCCCGCACCGCCTGCATGGTCTTGTCCAGCACCTCGTCCTGCAGCAGACAGCTTTCCACCGGCAGCACCTTATGGCTGTTTGCCGCGTAGATGCCGGAGGTCAGCTTTCCACCCCAGCCGGGGGCAAAGGTGGAAATGACCTTATTGCGGTAGTGGTAGGGCTGCTCCATGCCCCGGATGGGGTGCACCGGGCCGTATTTGCCCACAAGAGCACGCACTTTTTCTTCCTTCTGTTTCAGCTGCGCGGCATAGTCCAGCCCCAGCAGGGGGCAGCCGCCGCAGTTTTTGGCACGCAGTTTGCAATCCATGGCAGTTTCTTCCTTTATATAACAGATACTCTCTTTTCAGGATATCACAGGGCGGGGTGGATTGCAACTGCAAGGCGGGGCGATTTTTACAGTTTTCCTTTTTACTGCCGGGTCTTTACTTTCCCGCGCTGATTTGCCATAATAGGGACAGAAAACGACCGTTTACGGGAGGGCTACAAGATGAAGATCATGGTTTTTGATGTAGGCGGAACCGAGATCAAATACTCGGTCATGGATGAGCAGATGCACCGCACGAACAGCGGCGCGGTGCCCACGCCGCAGGATACGCAGGCGCAGTTTCTGGATGCAGTCTACCGGCTGTATGCGCCCCACAAAGATGAAGTGACCGGCATTGCCATGGCGCTGCCGGGCTTTGTGGATAACCGCACCGGCTATGTGTCCAACGGCGGAGCGCTGCTGTACAACACCGCCACCCCGGTGGGGCAGCTGCTGGCAGAAAAATGCAGCTGTCCCGTCATCCTGGAAAACGACGGCAAGGCAGCCGCCATGGCAGAGCTGGCAAACGGCGCGCTGAAAGGCTGCTGCAACGCGGCGGTGTTCATCATCGGCACCGGCGTGGGCGGCGGCATCATTGCCAACGGGCAGCTGGTGCGCGGAGTGCACTTTACCGCCGGGGAGTACAGCTTTGTCAACACCAACGCCGAGGCGTGGGACGCCCCGGATCAGAACATGGCCTGCCAGTGCAGCACCAGCAATCTACTTAAATGGTACCGCGCCCGCAAGGCACTGCCGGAGGACGCCCCGCTGGACGGACGCAGCTTTTTTGCCGCCGCCAACGCCGGGGAGCCGGAAGCCTTAGAGGTGCTGCGGCGGTTCTGCCACGCGGTGGCGGTGCAGATCTACAACCTGACCGTTCTGCTGGATGTGGAAAAGGTGGCCATCGGCGGCGGCATCAGCAAGCAGCCCCTGCTACTGGAAAGCCTGCGCAGCGCCTACGATGGGCTGTACGCCTCCCGGGCGGGACAGGCTTACATGGAGGGCTTGCCCCGCTGCCAGATCGTGCCCTGCGCCTTCAGCAGTGAGGCCAATCAGGTGGGCGTCGCTGCCGCATATTTTGAAGCTATGCAGAAAAAATGTTGATTTTCAGTCGGTTTCATGGTACTATATCTGCCGTGCGCTCTGCACGCAAAAACACGAAACAAGGAGATTTCGAACCATGAACACCCTGCATAAATTTGCTGTCCTGACCCTCAGCGCTGTGCTGACCGTCTGCCTGCTGGCAGGCTGCGGCGCTTCTGCTTCCTCTACCGCTTCCAGCGCAGCCTCCTCTGTGGCTTCTTCTGTGGCCGCTTCTGAGGTTGCTTCTTCCGCTGCCAGTAAGGCACAGGCCACGGTGGAGTTCACCGTTACCGCTGCGGACGGCAGCGTTTCCAGCGTACTGCTGAACGTGACCGACGGCGAAAAGCTGAGCAACGCGCTGGCCGAGGCTGGGATCATCAGTCAGGAAGAAGCCGATGCAGGCTTTGTGACCACCGTGAACGGCGAGACCGCCGACTACAACAAGGACAAGGCTTGGTGGTGCCTGACCAACGCTGCCGGCGAGATGACCACGGTGGGCGTGGCCGACATTGAGCTTCACGACGGTGACAGCTATGCCTTTACCTACACCAAGGGCTAAAAAGCCGGTGGCGCTGCACACCCGGGTGCTGTGGCTGGTGCTCAGCGGCCTGATGGGCGCACTGCTGGTGGTGAGCAAGCAGGCCATGAGCGGCCTGCCCAATCTGGAGCCGGTGAGCCTGCTCCTCATCCTGTTTGCACTGGAACTGCCCCGGGAGACGCCCGGCGCTATCACGGTATTCATTCTGCTGCAGGGCGTGCTGTACGGCTTTGGCCTGTGGTGGGTGATGTACCTGTATGTGTGGTATCTGCTGGCGCTGCTGGCATGGCTGCTGCGCCGCATGGACAACGCCTTTTTCTGGGCAGTGTTCAGCGGGCTGTACGGTCTGTGCTTCGGCGGGCTGTGCGCGGCGGTGTATTTGTTCGCCAAAACGCCCGCCTTTGCCCTGAGCTGGTGGCTCAGCGGGCTGAGCTACGATGCGCTGCACTGCGTCGGCAATTTTGTGCTGATGCTGCTGCTCTACCGTCCGCTGCGCCGTGCGCTGCAAATGGCAAAAAAGCAGCTGCGGGTATAAGATTTTCTTTGTGAAAACCCTCTCAGGCGCTCCCGCGCCAGATTCCCCCTTTTGTCACCTGCGGTGACATCTTCCCCCGGAGCGGGAGAAGTCTTTCCTCTCAGGGAGAGCCAAGGTTTAAGGCTCGCTGCTAAAGCACTAAGTGTAATGAGAAAGTTTCTGGCAAAACCGTCAGGCTTTGACTGAGAGGGCGAGCCAGCTAAAGTAAAAAATTACAACAAAAAGGCTGCTGCACGCACGGTGCAGCAGCCTTTTTCTGTTTGCGGATGTAAGGGGTCGCTCTTACTTCTGGGGAGCCTCGAAAGCAATAGCGGTAGCACCGGCAGCGGCGTCCACGCTCTTCAGAGAGATGGGAGCCACCTCATAGTGCAGGGTGTCAAAGCTCTGGGTGTTGCCGTCCTCGGTGGTGAACTCCAGAACGTAGACAACGTCAGCCTGCTTGTCAGCCTCGACATCGCGGGTGATGACGATGCTCTCGCCGTCAGCCAGACCCTCGCCTGCCAGGTTCTCGCCCTTGTCCTCAGAGCCTGCATCGTACAGGTACAGCTCGGTCACCTTGCTGCCGGTGGTGTTGTACACGGTGTACTCGGCAGAAGTAGCCTCGGCCTCAGAGGAAACGACCTCGGAGGAAGCAGCCTCGGAAGAGGCAGCAGCAGAGGATGCGGTGGAAGATGCGGTGGAGGATGCAGCGGTAGAGGCAGAGCCGCCGCAGGCGGTCACGCCAACAGCCAGTGCCAGAGCGGCAGCGGCAATTGCAACAGTCTTGAGCTTCATAGGGATTTTCTCCTTTTTCTTCTTTTTCTGGTTTCAGACCCCCCGGCAGCATACCAACTGCCTTGGTTGGGCTGATGTTCTTTCATTATACGCACGTTGACGAAAAAAGCAAGCTTTTTTCGTTGAAAACCAACGATAAAATAAGAACTGTTACCATTTTGACATGAATTTAGCACATTTTAGGAGGTGGAAACATGAAGCAGACTGCATATATGCATTTTCGGTTTACCGTTGCTGTGCAGACAGCGAAAAAGAGCCGCCCCCCTTGACAGCAGCCCACCGCCGTTGTATACTATGTATTGTGAACAATGTTCATGTTGGGAGGTGAGCATACGAATCCAATGGCAACGTCCAAAGCGGACATCCTGAAAACCAGCCGGGAGCTGATCCAGCAAAACGGCTGGGCGGCGGTCAACATCCGTGCGGTCGCGGCAGCCTGCGGGGTCTCCGTAGGCTGCATCTATAACTACTTCGGCTCCAAGACCGAGCTGGTGAGTGCGGCAGTGGAAAGCATCTGGAACGACATCTTCCACCGCCCGGAGGATGAGACTGTGTTTCAGGACACCCTGTCCTGCATCCGCTGGATGTACCGGCAGATGGAATACGGCTGTCAGCAGTATCCCGGCTTCTTCACACACCATGCGCTGGGTTTTGTGCAGCAGGATACGGACGACGGCAAGCAGCAGATGCGGCAGACATGGCAGCACATTCTGGATGCCTTGTGCAACGTGCTGCGCCACGATGCCAAGATCCGTCCGGACGCTTTTACCGAGCAGTTCACCCCGGAGCAGTTCGCGGGCATCCTGTTCTCCCTGATGCTGTCTGCGGTGGTGCAGCAGAGCTTCGACCCCTCTGCGGTGCTGGAGATCGTGCGCAGAACCATTTATTAAGCAAAAAAAACATCCCACAAGCCTTGTGGGAGTTTTTTAAGCCCGAATGTGAACGCTGTTCAATTTGGTTTTTGCGTTCCTCGAAACATACTATCACCAGCCCTTTTTCTACGATGCTTCCGGTACGGCTCTGCCGCGCCGGTTCACTATAAAATCAAAAAACTGCAATCAAAACAAATAAAGGAGAAAAACGTATGAGAGCTGTTATTGAAACCGTTTTCGATATCTTCTATCTGGTCACCGTGCTCACGGTAGGCATCCGCATGATCCGCGGCAGCAAGGCTGGCACCCAGTTCCGCCTGTTCGGCCTGATGGCCGTTGTGCTGGGCGCTGGCGACTCCTTCCATCTGGTGCCCCGCGCACTGGCACTGTGCACCACCGGTCTGGAAAACTACGCTGTGCCGCTGGGTCTGGGCAAGTGGATCACCTCTGTGACCATGACCGTGTTCTATGTGCTGCTGTACTACGTCTGGCGCAAGCGCTACCAGATCGAGGGGCAGAAGAACGTGACCGCCGCAGTGTACGCCCTGTCCGCTGTGCGCATTGTGCTGTGCATGATGCCGCAGAACCAGTGGCTCACCAACCACACCCCGCTGGCATGGGGCATCCTGCGCAATGTGCCCTTTGCCCTGCTGGGTCTGCTGATCATCGTGCTGTTCTACCGCAGCGCCAAGCAGAACAACGATAAGGCTTTCCGCTGGATGTGGCTGACCATCGTGCTGAGCTTCGGCTTCTATATCCCCGTTGTCCTGTGGGCAGACGTGAACCCCATGATCGGTATGCTGATGATCCCCAAGACCTGCGCCTACGTCTGGACCGTGCTCATCGGCTACAACGCCATGAAGGCTGAGGCCGGCAAGCAGAACTAACCTTTTTCCCTGCTGCTTAACAGAAAACCCGCCGACAGACAGCGATGCACTGCTCTGCCGACGGGCTTTTTGTAATAGGTAAACAAGACGATTGGAAATGCCCTCCGCGTTGCTCTGGGCATATTCAGCGGAAAGATTATTTTTATTTTGTAGTTTCAAAACGCCCGCAGGCGTTTTGAAACTACTTTTTCACAGGAGGGGTCGTAACGGCAAACGACATCTGCCGCGCTGGTTTCCTGCGGAAACATCCGCGCGGCGGCAAGCGGCATTTTACCCTTCGGTAAAGTATTCCGGGTGGACGCTGCGGGCCTGCTCCACCGAAAGCTTATAGCGGTTCAGGTGGCTTTCCAGCGCTTCGCCCAGTTCATCGGCAGTGCCGTGCAGCACCATTTCCAGAATGCGGGTGTGCGCATCGCAGACGGACTTGTTCTCGTTGGTCTGCAGGCTGAACTTGCGGATGCGCTCAACGTGCTGCAACTCGCCGAGCATGTGGTCAAAATGCGCCTCCATGCCCGTGATCTCAAAGGCCTTGCGGTGGAACTGGTTGTCCAGCTCCAGCAGGCGGGTCTCCCGGTTCGGCTGGGTCAGGTCGGCTTCCAGCAGGCGGTAGTTCTCAATGACCTGCCGGTACTCCTGCTCCTGCTGCTCTGTCAAGCGGCCGCGCACGCGGTTCAAGATCTCTTTTTCCAGCGTGAAGCGGGCAAACTGCTCCAGCTCCATCCGCTTCAGGTCGATGGGAGCCACATGGGTACCGCTTTGCGGCTTGATGTCCACCATGTGGGCAATGTTGAGCATGATCAGCGCCTCCCGCATGGGGGTGCGGCTGATGCCCATCTGCTCCGCAAGTTCCCTGTCGTTCAGGGGGTCGCCGGGCTTCAGCTCCATGGTGATGATCCGGCTGCGGATGGTCTGATACGCCTGTTCCCTCGCACTCAAAGATGCCATTGCAGTGTTCTCCCTTCGGGGTCAGTTGGTGGTAAATCTTGTAATATATTAGTATATGACCATATTACCCAACTGCCGGGCAACTGTCAATAGCAGGAGCAACCGAAAATCAAGGGCAATTTTTTGCTATTTTGTTCAATGAAGTGCCCGCGCCGGGCGGTACACCACCGGCAGCCACACAAAAGCCACCGCCAAGCCGCAGGCCACATCAATGACCGAGTGCTGCTTGGTGAACACGGTGGACAGGCAGATCAGCGCCGCCCACGCCCATGCCAGCACCTTGCGCAGAGGCTTGCCCTCTGCCAGCTTGCTGTGGCTGAAAGCCATTGCCATGCAGGCAGAGCTCTGGCAGTGGATGGAGGGGCAGACGTTCACGGCGGCGTCCGCCTTCCACAGCAGCTGCATGATCCGCAGCGCCGGGTTATCCCGGCCAAGAGTCTCCACAGTGGGGCGCAGTTCCAGCCCGTTAGGCAGGATCATGTACACGATCAGGCAGAAGGTCATGCCGGAAAACATGGTCAGGCAAAGCTTATCATAGCTGGCGGTATCGCACCACCACAGTGCCGCCGTCACCCCCGCCAGCAGCAAAAACCAGCTGCAATAGGGGAGCACAAACCACTCGTTGAAGGGGATCAGATCGTCCAGCGGGCTGTGCAGGATATATTTGGGGGCAGTGACGGTGAGATCCAGCCAAAAGAACCAGATCAGGTACACCACCCAGTACAGCTGGTACCACAGGTGCGGGCGGAACCGGCTGCGCAGTTGGTCAAGCTTCATGTCGTTTCTCCTATTTTTTATGTGAATTGACGTGTTATTATAGCACATTCCATCCACTTGCGCAATTGCCGCCCCTGCGCTACAATAAAAATAAACTGTATCTTATTATAAAAGGAGTACGTCATGCCACAAGAATTTGCCGCCATCCGTCTGGTCGCGCTGGATCTGGACGGCACCCTGCTGAACCGCGAGGGGCACGTCACCCCCCGCACCCGCGCCGCCCTGCAAGCTGCCGTGGACAAAGGCGTGTACATCGTGCCCGCCACCGGCCGTCCGCTGGCCAGTCTGCCGCCGGAGGTGGCACAGCTGCCCGGCATCCGCTACGTCATCACCTGCAACGGTGCCGCCGTGTGGGACTTGGGCAGCGACCCCGTGGGCGCAGTGTACAGCCGCTATTCCAACGCAAAAGAGCACCGCACCAGCACCCCAGTCTGCCTGCTGCACAGCCTGATGCCGGTGGAGACTGCCCGCGAAGCCTTTGCCGTCTGCGAGAGCTGCCACGCCGACCTGCGCATTTTCTCGGACGGATACGCCTGCACCGATGCCCGCAGCATTGCGCTGGCCGCTGCCCGGGCAGCAAAGAAGGACAGCACCGAAGCGCGCCAGCCCAACGATGGCCGCTTTACCATTCTGCGGGACGCAGCCGAGTGGGTGAGCCGCAACGCCTTTGCCATTGAAAAGCTCTGCGTGTTTTTTGAAAACCCGCAGCAGGCTGCGGCTGCGCTGCCCCGCTTTTACGCCATCCCGGGCGTAGAGATCGTGCAGGGGTCGCCGAGAAACGTGGAGGTGACCGCCGCCGGTGTGGACAAGGGCGAAGCGCTGCGCGCGCTGGCCGACCGGCTGGGCGTCCCGCACGAATGCACCCTTGCGGTGGGCGACAGCGAGAACGACCGCGCTATGCTGCAAAAGGCCGGTGTGGCCGCTGTGATGGCCAACGGCATGCCGGAGATCCGGGCGCTGGCGCACCTTGTCAGCAAGGCCGACTGCGACCACGACGGCGTGGCCGAGATACTGGAAACACTTGGCATCTGAGCCATTTTTTGCAGTGATTTCACAGCATTTTCACCGGCATTTGCCCCGTTTTTTCGGGTCATTCGTCATTTTTGTGCAATGTATACAAGCTATTATGCTAAACATTGTGCTTGTTGAGTATTACCAAAGACGGGCTGTTCGTTTATACTAGTATCATAAGCGCGTATGGGGGTATTGCGCCCACAGGAGCAAACCCGACGCACCGAGAGAGTTCAAATATAAAAGGAGAAATGCGTTATGAATCCCATCGTAGAAAAGGTCTATCAGATCGGCATTATCCCTGTTATCGCTTTCAACAGCGTTGATGAGGCCCTGCCCCTGTGCAAGGCTCTGGCTGAGGGTGGTCTGCCTGCAGCTGAGGTCACCTTCCGCACTGCCTGTGCTGAAGAGTGCATCCGCAAGATCCACGAGGAGATGCCCGAGATGCTGCTGGGTGCCGGCACCGTTCTGACCTGCGAGCAGGCCGACCGTGCTATGGCTGCCGGTGCTTCCTTCATCGTTGCTCCCGGCTTCGACCCCGAGGTCTGCAAGCATGTCATCGACAAGGGCGGCATCATGATGCCCGGCACCTGCTCCGCAGGCGAGATGCAGCAGGCCATGAACATGGGCTGCGAGGCTCTGAAGTTCTTCCCCGCTGAAGCAAACGGCGGCGTGGGCATGCTGAAGAACATCGGCGCTGCCCTGAAGGGCGCTCGCTGGATGTGCACCGGCGGCGTCAACGCCAAGAACGTCAACGATTATCTGGGCTATGACCAGATTTTTGCCGTGGGCGGCACCTGGATGTGCAAGAGCGATGTGATCAAGGCCGGCGACTGGGCAAAGATCACTGCACAGAGCAAGGAAGCTGTTGACACCATGCTGGGCCTGAAGCTGCTGCACGTCGGCATCAACACCGACAACGAGGAAGAGGCCATGAAGGTGGCTAACCTGATCGGCGCTATGCTGAACATGAAGGTCGCTCCCGGCAACTCCAGCATCTTTGTCGGCAACAAGGAGTTCGAGATCATGAAGAAGCCCGGCCGCGGCACCAATGGCCACATCGCCATCGGCTGCAACAACGTGGACCGCGCCATCTACCACCTGTCTCAGCGCGGCGTGAAGTTCGATCTGGACAGCAAGAACGTGAAGAACGGCAAGACCGTTGCCTGCTACATGGCAGACGAGATCGCCGGCTTTGCCTTCCATCTGGTGCAGGCATAAGCGCCTGTCCCCTTTCACCCGTAAAAGCCCTGCCGCAGCGGGTATGCCCTGCGGCGGGATGAATGAAACACCTGATATAAAGGAGAATAACCAATGAAAGTCGTTACTTTTGGCGAACTGATGGTCCGTCTGCAGCCCTTCAACTACGAGCGTTTCGTTCAGGCTAACAGCCTGGAGTTCAGCTTCGGCGGCGGCGAGGCCAACGTTGCTGTTTCTCTGGCCAACTACGGTCTGGACGCAGCTTTTGTTACCAAGCTGCCCGCACACGCTATCGGTCAGGCCGCTGTCAACAGCCTGCGCCGCTACGGCGTTGATACCAGCATGATCACCCGCGGTGGTGACCGTGTGGGCATCTACTACAACGAGAAGGGCGCTTCTCAGCGTGGTTCCGTCTGCATCTATGACCGTGCCAACAGCGCCATCCAGCTGGCTCAGCCCTCCGACTTTGATTGGGATAAGATCTTCGAGGGCGTGGATTGGTTCCACTTCACCGGCATCACCCCGGCTCTGGGCGAGAACGTTGTCGAGATCTGCCGCGAGGCCTGCAAGGCTGCTAAGGCTCACGGCGTGAAGATCAGCTGCGACCTGAACTACCGCGGCAAGCTGTGGACCCGTGAGCAGGCCCGTGCTGCCATGACCGATCTGTGCCAGTACGTTGACGTCTGCATCTCCAACGAGGAGGATGCAAAGGACGTGTTCGGCATCGAGGCCGAGGCTACCGATATCTACGGCGGCAAGCTGAACGCTGAGGGCTACAAGAGCGTTGCCAAGCAGCTGGCTGACAAGTTCCACTTCGAGAAGGTCGCTATCACCCTGCGTGAGAGCCACAGCGCATTCGACAACGGCTGGAGCGCTATGCTGTACGATGTTGCTTCTAACGAGTACTGCTTCTCCAAGAAGTACGACCTGCACATCATCGACCGCGTTGGCGGCGGCGACTCCTTCGGCGGCGGCCTGATCTACAGCCTGCTGACCGGCAAGAGCACTCAGGAGGCTGTGGAGTTCGCAGTTGCAGCTTCCGCTCTGAAGCACTCCATCGAGGGCGACTACAACATGATGACCGTGTCCGAGGTCGAGAAGCTGGCCGGCGGCGACGGTTCTGGCCGTATCCAGCGCTAAGAGCAGGAGGGAGTCCGCTATGGATATCCGTTATTCCTGCAATCAGAAGGATTTTAAGCGCTATACTACCGAGGAAATGCGGGACGAGATGCTGATCACCGGCCTGTATAAGGCAGATGAAGTGGTGGCCGTTTACAGCCATGTGGACCGTATGGTCACGCTGGGCTGTATGCCGGTACACGAGACCGTGTCTATCGACAAGGGCATCGACATCTGGGCCAACTTTGGCACCCACTACTTCCTGGAGCGCCGCGAAATCGGCATGTTCAACATCGGCAAGGATTCCACCGGTATCGTGGTGGCTGACGGCGTAAAGTACGAGCTGGGCTATAAGGACTGCCTGTACATTACGCAGGGCACCAAGGAAGTCACCTTTGCTTCCGCCGACCCGGAGCATCCCGCCAAGTTCTACATGGTCTCTGCTCCGGCACACTGCGCTTACCAGACCCGTCTGATCAAGATGACTGACGCAAACCACCGCCCGCTGGGCAGCGTGGATACCTGCAACAAGCGCACCATCAACCAGTTCATCCACCCGGATGTGCTCAAGACCTGCCAGCTGAGCATGGGTATGACCGAGCTGGCACCGGGTTCCAACTGGAACACGATGCCCAGCCACACCCACGAGCGGCGCATGGAGATCTATACCTACTTTGAACTGCCCGAGGGGCAGGTGGTGTTCCATATGTGCGGCGAGCCTACCCAGACCCGCCACATTGTGATGCACAACGAGGATGCTGTCATCAGCCCCTCCTGGAGCATTCACAGCGGCGTAGGCACCTCGAACTATACGTTTATCTGGGCAATGGGCGGCGAGAACATGGAGTTTGACGACATGGACAACATCGCTACCACTGACCTGCGCTAAAAAGCACCAATCAAACGCCCCGTACCGGGTTGCCGGTACGGGGCGTTTTGCTAAAAAATTAACTTGGATACTGTGAAAAAAGGAGAAAATCATGGATCTGTCTGCATTTAACCTGCAGGGCAAAGTTGCCCTGATCACCGGCGGTGCCCACGGCATCGGTTTTTCCATCGCAGAGGGCATGGCCAAGTGCGGCGCCGTCATCTGCTTCAACTGCTCCTCTGAGGCCAGCTTGGAGAAGGGCATGGCTGCCTACAAGGCTGCCGGCATCGACGCCCACGGCTATGTGGCAGACGTTTCCGACGAGGACGCCGTCAACGCCATGGTGGCAAAGATCAAGGCCGAGGTCGGCTCTGTGGACATTCTGGTGAACAACGCCGGCCTGATGAAGCGCGTGCCCATGATCGAGATGAGCCACGCCGACTTTATGCGTGTGATCGACGTCCATGTGGGCGGTGCCTTCAATTGCTCCAAGGCCGTGCTGCCCGACATGATGGAAAAGCGCGCGGGCAAGATCATCAACATCTGCTCCATGATGAGCGAGCTGGGCCGCGAGACCGTCTCTGCCTACGCCGCCGCCAAGGGCGCCCTGAAAATGCTGACCAAGAACATCGCCTCTGAGTACGGCGAGTACAACATCCAGTGCAACGGCATGGGCCCCGGCTACATTGCCACCGCCCAGACCGCGCCCCTGCGCGAGATCCAGCCGGACGGCAGCCGTCACCCCTTTGACCAGTTCATCGTTGCCAAGACCCCCGCAGGCCGCTGGGGTGACCCGGAGGACATGGTTGGTCCCTGCGTGTTCCTTGCCAGCCACGCATCCGACTTTGTGAACGGCCAGATCCTCTACGCCGATGGCGGCATTCTGGCTTATATTGGCCGCCAGCCTAAGTAAATCCTGAAAAAATCCCCCCGGCGCTGCTCGCCGGGGGGATTTTTCATAGGCAAATTAGACGATTTTGAATGCGCTCCGCTGCGCGGGGAAGTTAATGCCTGCTTTCAGCGTGCAAAGACGCTCCGCTGGGCCAGAGGCAGGGAGGGGTGTTCCGACTCCCCCCTCCCTACCTCTGGACTCCACCCACCCCGCAACGGGTCAAGGGCTGCACGCCCTTGACAATCCTAAAGAAGAAGTCGAAGCACAAAAAAGCTAGCGCTGCGCCAGTCGGCGCTATCGCTTTAACGCTTTTTTCGCTTCTCCATTTATAGCCCCTCAGTCGCTGCGCGACAGCTCCCCCGAGGGGGAGCGAGCACACCCGGAAAGTTTGCAGTTTAACCGCAAACTTTCCCGCTATGCCAAAGGCTCCCTCCCAGAGGGAGCTGGCAAAACCGTCAGGTTTTGACTGAG
>OBRJ01000063.1_pt1 | contig 108617 bp, 84 predicted proteins | sample 1494831 | NCBI WGS metagenome assembly OBRJ01 (sample SAMEA3360658, study PRJEB22359) | human gut metagenome | biome: ENVO:urban biome; feature: ENVO:human-associated habitat; material: ENVO:feces | place: Bangladesh | collected 2011
AAAAGCGCCGGCAGGCCGCAGAGCTCTTTGAGCACGGAATTGGCTACCAGCGCGCATCACGCATTTTGGATCTGCCCGCCAATACGCTGCGGGATTGGGCCAGAGCATGGCGTGCGGGGAAGTTCCGTACCACCATCTCGCCGCACCTCTATCGATATTCGGATGCAGTCAAACGAAAAGCCGTGCGTATGCGCCAAAAAGGACACACTTGGCATGAGATTGCGGAAGCTACGGGCGTCGGCGCGAGCACCTGCAAGCGGTGGATGGATAAACTCGGCCAGTCAGCAGCCAAGGGCCGTGCGGATGAAATCAGACCCTAAGCGGCGCATAAAAATCAGCGGAAACGATCCTCAGGCGAGAGGGTGGGGCACCCAAGGACAGGGTCGCCGTGCGGTGCTGCCGGACTCTATTTTTTCGTTCAGCAGGATGATTTCGGATCCGTTTTGGGGGGAGCCCTGTCCGTCGAAGGGTTCGTCAGCGGCTGACTGCTCCCAGATGCTTTCTTTGGCTTGACGTTCGCAGCTTTGGGGGTTTCATTATCGGTGCCTTGAATATCCGTTCTTTCGCTCTGCGGCTGCACGCCAAAAATCATGGTTAAGTAGCCCTTGAAATATTCTTCAAGGTTAAGCGGCATCACCTTGTCGATGATGCCTGCCCAGAAAATGCCCTGCATGACGGGAGCCATGAGTACCATGGGGTACTTCTTCACGAAGTCGGGGACATTGGAGGCTTCAATTTCCGTTCGAAGCGGGCTGCCTGGCGCGAAGTGCGGAATCAGAAATTTTTCGTAGATCGGACGCGTGAGCTCGGGGCGGTGGAGGCCTTCAGACCAGACAACACGCAGGATTCGAGCCAGCCGTCCGTGACCATTGTCGGCGAGGAGCCCGGCTTCCGTTCGCCATAGCCTTTCAATCAGCGGCAGCGATGCGTGTTCGCTCGGCTGATCGAATTCTTTTTGGATTAGGACAGCGACTTCTTCGGCAAGCCCCAGCAGCAGCGCTTCCTTTCCCTTGAAGTATCCGTAGATGGTGCCTTTGGAGACGCCGGCCCGATGTGCAATATCTTCGACAAGCGCAGCCGAAAAACCTTTTGCTTCAAATTCGTCGAGTGCTGCATTGAGAATGCTTCTGCGGCGGTCTTCAGATTTTTTAGCCATATGCGTTGTCCAGTAAGCCCGACGCCGGCGTTTTGTCGGTAGCGGTCGGCAGTCTATTGAATCTTATGCCGGAAAAGCCAGGACGCCCAGGCAAGCGAGAGCATACCGGCTAATACGATCGGGATGAGAGAAGGAACAAGATCAGCGAATCCGGCATTCTCGAAGTAAATCGCCCGAAGCGCCACAATGGCATGCCGCAGGGGATTGATAAGCGTCAGAGTCTGCAGCCACTCGGGCATCGCACGGATCGAAGTGAAGAGTCCCGAAAGAATAAAGCACGGCAGCAGGAAGAAAATCACCATCACCATGGACTGCTGAATGTTGTTCGCCAAGGCAGAAATAGCGAGTCCCACGCCAACGAAGCAAAGCGATATGCCGACGACAAAGAGGCCGAGCGTCAGGTAAGAACCCGCGAAGGGCAGTTCGAACCAGAATAGCCCGATCAGGAAAATCGCGAGCGCCTGAAGACAGGCGATGATCGTGGGCGGAACGGCTTTGCCGGCCAGAATTTCAAGTGAGGAGGCGGGCGTCATGAGCATCATGTCAAACGATCCTTCTTCACGTTCGCGGGCAACGGAGAGTCCTGCCAAAAGCAGTACCTGCAGCATGGAAAGCAGAATCGTAAGCGACGGAATGATGGCGTAGCGCGTAATGCCGTTCTCATTCCAGCGGTAGCGCTCAACGACGGCAAAAGCGGCGGAACTGCCGCGGTCAGCATTGATCTGGGCAACGATGCTGTTCACGTAGCCCATGGCAACGCCGGCCGTCGTGGAGTTTCTGGCGTCTGCGGCGGCGAACACCTGACCGTTCTTTTCAAAATCCGGCGGGAAGTAGAGGCCGAGGAGCGCTGTGCTCGATGAGATCGTTTCTTCAAATTCGCCGAGCGACCGCGGCGCGGCCTTGAGTTCGAAAATACCGGTTCCGGTTATTCGGCGCACGACTTCCATGGAGCTCGAGGAGTGCGAAGCGTCGTAGTAGGTCCAGGGGACGCGCTCGAGGTTGAAGGTGGCGCCGTAGCCAAAGAGAACGGCCTGCACAATGACGGGAACAACGAGAATGAGGCGTGAGCCCTTGTCCTTTAAGAGCGCGACGAATTCCTTCCCGGCAATGGCAATGATGCGGTTGACCGAAGCCCAAAGCGCATCAAGGAACTGAAAGCGGTTCGAGCGGGTCATGATGCGGCCTTTTTGGGGGAGTGCTTAGCTTCAAGCGGCGATTTGCCGAGCACTGTCAGGGCGCCGGCAAATAGCCCCGCGGTCCAAAGCGCGATTACCAGCGCGTTGACCGCAAGGGTCACAGACTGTCCCCCCGAGAGGAAACAGATGCGGAAGGTTTCAACCGCATAGGTGGGCGGCAGCAGTCTGCCGACCACTTCAATCCAAACAGGGACGCTTCGCAGGTCGAAGATGAAGCCCGAAAGCATCATGGTTGGCATAAAGGAGGCGAGCACTGCCGCTTCGGTTGCGAGGAACTGACTTTTGGTTTTGGCCGAGACAAAAAGCCCCAGAGCTGCCGCCCATCCGATAAAGAGAAAGCCGGTGCCGAGGAGGACCCAGAGACTTCCGCGAAGCGGTTCATTGAAGAGCAGGAAGGCGAGGATGAGGCAGAGCAGAAAGCCGCAGTAGGCGATGAACGAGTAAGCCGTCCATTTGGAGAGCAGTATTTCAAGCGATGAGGCAGGCGTCGCAAAGAGCGACGTGAGGGTGCCGCGCTCCCATTCTCGGGCGATGACGATGCTTCCCATCAGACTCGCGGACACCGCCGAAACGATGACCAGCAGGCCCGGCACGAGATACCAGCGGGAATTGGCTTCATCGTTGAACCACGTTCTGGGGACGATGGTCACGGCCGGCAGATCGGTGTTCTGCACGCTCGAAGGGATGCGCCCCTCCTGGATCATCTTGGCAGCGGTCTGCGCCAAGATGCCGGCGGCATAGTTGCGAAAGATCACGGCTGAATTGCTGTCGACCCCGTAAATCGTGAGCTGAACCTGTCCTCGGCCGGAGGTCAGGGCGCGTTCGAAGCCGTTCGGAATTTCGAGAATAAATTCAATGTCTCGTTTTTCAAGCAGCGCTTCGGCTTGCGGACGGCCTTGCACGGTGCGGACGGCAAACTGCTTGTTGGCTGAGAGGTCGCGCGTAAATGCGAGCGCAGCCGGGGTGCGCTCCTTCAGTACCACGGCAGCCGGCACGGCTTCCATATCCATGGAAACGCCGTAGCCGTAAATGAAAAGCATGAGAAGCGGGAGCGCCAGTCCCATAAACAGGATGGAGCGATCGCGAAAGATCTCAATGGCTTCCTTTTTAAGGAGACTCAGGAAGCGGCGGGGTGAAAAGCGCAGTGCGTTCATGAGGGCGTCTCCTGACTGCGGCGGCCTGCTTCAACGATGGCGACGAATGCGTCCTCAATCGACATGCGGTCGACGACGAGACTTTGTCCGCTGACGGCGGAGAGAACGGCTGCGCGCTGCTTCACTTCACGCGGCGTTCCCAGTGCCAGCACCTTTCCCGCATCCTGAATGAGGAAGCGGTCGCAGTATTCCGCTTCTTCGAGAAAGTGCGTCGTCACCACGACTGATGTGCCCGCAGCCGCCAGCGCATTGATGCGGCGCCAGAAGGTGCGGCGGCTGGCGAGATCGGCGCCTGATGTGGCTTCGTCCAAAAAGAGGATTTCGGGGGAATGGATCAGTCCGCAGGCCATGGAAAGATCTCGTTTGGCGCCGAATGAAAGCGATCCGGCTGTGGTGTCGCGGCGATCCGTCAGGCCGAAATCTTCAAGCGAAGCATCAATGCGGTCCTGCAGCGCTTGGCCGAAAAAGCCGTAGCTGCGTCCGAAATACCGCAGGTTCTGCTCGACAGACAATTTGCCGTAGAGGGAAAACTTCTGTGCAACGTAGCCAATGCGGGCGCGTGCTCCCGCCTTGGCGGTGCGCAGGTCGTAGCCCGCCACTTCAATTTGGCCTTTCGAGGGCACAAGGAGTCCGCAAAGCATGCGGAAAGTGGTGGTTTTCCCCGCGCCGTTGGGGCCGAGGAGTCCGAAAATTTCTCCGCGCCTCACTTCAAACGAGGTGTCAGCGACGGCCACAAAATTGCCGAACTTGCGGGCAATGCCGTCGGCGCGAATGACGACGGGACGCTCGGCGGTGTCATCGGCCGATGCGGCCGAAGCGGCCGAAGCGGCCGAAGTGTCGGAGACGTCTGACGGGGGACTGGCGAGACGATTCGCGGTTTTGGGTGCTCGCGGGAAGGTAAGGAGCGCATAGGCATCTTCGAGCGAGGGTTGGCGCGGCACGAACCCCGAAGGCACACGAGCGTCCTTCACCGGAAGCGTCGGCGCGAGCGTCGTTGCTGCAGCGCCTCCCATCCGCGGCACGATGTCTAGAAATAGGGCCTCCGAGCGCGTGGCGGCGGTTTCTTCCGATAAGCGTCTGCAGAGCATTTGCGCGTCGTGTTCGGCGCGGTTGGCAAGCGGAAGCAGGTAGGTGCGCCCATTGGCGCGCGAGATGAAGCTCTGCGGATTTTCGTCGGCAATGATGCGGCCCGACTCAAAAAGGAGCACGCGGTCAGCGGCTTCGGCTTCCTCCAAATACGCTGTCGAAAAAACGCACGTCATGGGGGTGTCTGCGAGCATCCTGCGCACCACCGACCAGAGTTCGCGTCGTGAGAGGGGATCCACGCCCACGGTGGGTTCGTCTAGGAGCAAGAGATCGGGAATCCGCAGGAGTGCGCTCGCGAGCGCAAGTTTTTGCTTCATGCCGCCCGAAAGCTTGCCGGCCTGACGTTCTTCAAATCCGGCAAGTCCGGTCATGCTGAGGAGCTCCGCGATGCGGCGCTCGAGGCCGGCAGCGCCTGCGGCTTCCCCCTCAAATCCCCGCAGGCCCGCAAAGACCTCCAGGTTTTCTCGGCACGAGAGCGTTTTATAGAGCCCAAGCGTCTGCGGCATGAAGGCAATGCGGGTGGTGAAGTCTTCGTTGTCGGGGTCCGGCGTCGTGCCGAGGACCGAGAGACGGCCTTCGTCCGGTGCTTCCAGACCGCAGAGGAGCCGTATGAAAGTGGATTTGCCCGCTCCGTCCGGTCCCACCAACGCAATGAGCCGATCGGAGGCTTCGGCGCCCCCCGCTTTGAGGCTGATGCCGTCCACCGCACGGATCGGACGGGCAGCGTCGAGGGGGTTGGGGAAAGTCTTGACAACGCCCTCAAGATGGATCGCTGGGGCTAAAGCCTTCGTCATGGCGCGGCCTTGCTCGAAAGGTCCAGGAAACCGCTTTGAGCCTCGGCGTGCGGCGCGAAGTCCACCGTCACGGGCTGGCCCAGACGGAGCTTATTTTCCGGATCCGAAAGCGTGAGGCGGACTTCATAGACGAGGAGTGTGCGCAGATCCTGTGTCTGCACGGTCTTAGGCGTGAATTCCGCTTCCGGGGAGATGTAGCCCACTGTGGCTTCGTACGCCGGCGTCGTATCCGTGGTGATGCGGGCCGGGGCGCCCTCTTTAATGAAGCCGAGCTGCGTTTCCGTCACATAAGCCCGCACCCACTTGGGCGAAGTGACGGCAATTTCATAGACGCGCTTGCTCGCACTCGCCATGTCGCCCGGTTCAAGCAGGCGGCTGCGGATAACGCCGTCGACGGGCGACTCAATACGGCTTGCCACATCAATTTGGTAGTCGAGCGCCTTGAGCGCAGCCTCCCCTGCATCGCGGGCAGCCTTTTTGGCGCGAATTTCTTCAGGGCGCAGGCCCGCAGTGAGGCGAGCAAGATCGGCTTGCGCCGCGGCGAATACCTTGGTCAGATTGTCAGCATTGGATCGCGCTTCATCGAGCGCCTGATCGGACGCCACATGGGCGCGGTAAAGCTTTTGCGTGCGTGCCAGCGTGGTCTGCGCCAGTTTGGCGCTGCTTTCGGCAGCTTCGGCCTGCGCGCGAGCCGCATCAATCTCTTCGGTGCGATAGCCTTCAAGCGCAAGCTTCCAGTCAGCGTCAAGGCCTTCGAGCTGCGCGGCCGTGCGTTCACGCTCGATTTTCAATGCCCTCAGATCGAGTTCACCCAAGGGTTCGCCCTTTTTCACGCGTTCGCCTTCCTCTTTGGCAAGCGAGGCAATGCGGCCGGAGGTTTCGAACATGAGGTCAACCGTACGCATATCGACGGTTCCCCAGGCCACAGTCGGCGGGACACTGCGATGGGCTTCCCACCAATTGAGGCCGTAGTAGAGGGCTGCTGCTGCGGCGGCAGTGCCGACAAGAAGAACGATCTTTTTTGCGCTCGACATGGTGGCGAAATCCTTAGCGTGTATTCTGAACTGACCAGTCAGTTTAGAATCATTTTAGGCGTATTCTTCGCGCTCGTCTATGCAGACAGCCATGGCCGGAACTAAAAATAATCAAGAGACCGTATAGGAGACATTGCGCAGAAGAATGCCGAGAAAAGCGGCAGCGACTGCGACCGTGAGGAGTGCATAAAAGGCCCAGCCTTCAACGGATTTTTCTTTGGTCTTCAGGTCCCGCACGGTCGAAAAGCCGATGTAAAGGCCAAAAAGCCCCACTGCACCGACAAAGAGCATATTGCCGGTACTGAGCGCCGAATGTGACGACCACAGGGCATAAAGGAGCATGAAGCCGCAGGCCGTGGCGACCAGTCCGCTCAGCAGGGCGAGCGCCTTAAAGAGATAGAGCCCTGCTTTAAAGAAGCGCCGGCGGCGGGGCTCAGGAATTTGATCGAGTTCAGAGACTTCCATAGCGTATGCACTCAGAGGGGTCAGCGGCGAGGGGGCTTAGAGGACCGAGCAACGGCAGGCGCAGATTTGCCGCCTTTGGGCTTCTTGAGACTCATTGACGATGTGCCGGGAGAGGCAGGGGCGGGCGGAAGCGGTTCCGCCGGCAGGGCCAGTTTGGCGAGCACGTCATAGACCGTCTGCAGGCGTTTCTCGGGGTCAGGGTTGGCGACGTTAAGTCTGAGTCGCTCGGGCCCAAGCATCTGCGCGTCGCGACGCGACTGCAGGAGCTTCACGAGGGCGAGCGGATCGAGGTTGGGCTTTGGCGTAAAGGCAATAATGATCGCCGCGGGAGCGGCATCAATACGGCGGATGCCGATCGCTTCGCACTTGAGGCGCAGTTTATGCACTTCAATGAGGCGTCGGGCGGCGTCAGGAAGTTTCCCGTAGCAGTCGACGAGCGCTTCGGTCGATTTTTCAAGGGCCGCGCGGTCTTCGGCCGAAGCAAAGGCCTTGTAAAAGGCCAGACGCTGCGAGACGTCGGGCACATAGGCCGAGGGGAGGAGCGCCGGGGCGTGAAGATTGATATCCGTCGAGAGCTGCAGCGGATCGCCCGCCTGCGGCGTTTCACCGCGCTTTAAGGCCTTCACGGCCTGCATGAGCATGCGGTTATAGAGGTCGTAGCCCACCTCGGCGATTTCGCCGCTTTGATGTTCGCCGAGCACCTCGCCGGCGCCGCGGATTTCCAAGTCGTGCATGGCGAGGTAAAAACCTGAACCCAAATCTTCAAGGGCTTGAATGGCATCGAGACGCTTTTGGGCATCCTTAGTAAAGGCCCCGTCGGGCGGCGTGAGCAGATAGGCATACGCCTGATGGTGCGATCGGCCGACACGGCCGCGCAGCTGATGGAGCTGCGCGAGACCGAATTTGTCAGCACGCTCAATGATGATCGTATTGGCCGAAGGCACATCAATGCCGGTTTCAATAATCGTGGAACACAAGAGCACGTTAAAGCGCTGCTGATAGAAGTCGCGCATCACATGCTCAAGCTCGCGTTCGCGCATTTGCCCGTGGGCAACGGCAATGCGGGCTTCGGGCACAAGCGTTTCGAGCCGGGCGCGGGCGTTTTCGATGGTGTTCACTTCGTTATGCAGGTAGTAGACCTGTCCGCCGCGCTTTAATTCGCGAAGCACTGCTTCACGAATCGTTCCGTCCTGTTCGCTCGTCACAAAGGTCTTCACAGCGAGTCGGCGTTCGGGAGCGGTGGCGATGACGGAGAAGTCGCGGATGCCTTCAAGACTCATCGAAAGCGTGCGGGGAATCGGCGTCGCCGTAAGCGTGAGTACATCGACTTCAGCGCGGATTTTGCGGAGCACTTCCTTTTGGCGCACGCCGAAGCGGTGCTCCTCATCAATGACGACGAGCCCCAGATTTTTGAACTGGGCTTTGTCGGAAAGAAGTTTATGCGTGCCGATCACGATGTCGACCGTGCCGTCGGCTAAGCCGGCGAGTACTTTGGCTGATTCTTTCCCGGTGCGAAAGCGTGAGAGTTCGGCAACCGTCACCGGCCAGGCACGGAAGCGGTCGCGGAACGTGGCGGCGTGCTGCTCGGCCAAAAGGGTGGTCGGACAGAGAACCGCCACCTGACGCCCCGACATGGCGGCGATAAAGGCGGCGCGAAGTGCGACTTCAGTTTTGCCAAAGCCCACATCACCGCAGACCAGCCGGTCCATCGACTTCCCTGAAGTCATGTCGTCGACTACCGCATTGATGGCCGTGGACTGATCGGGAGTTTCATCAAAAGCGAAGCCTTCGCGAAAGGCTTGATAGTCTGCCGGATCGATCTTGAAGCGGATGCCTTCGCGCGTGCGGCGAATGGCATACAGATTTAAGAGTTCGGCCGCCGTATCACGAACTTCCTGCGCGGCCTTGCGCTTGGCCTTTTCCCAATCGCCGCGCCCCAATTGATGGAGCGGCGCATGCTCCGGATCGGCGCCTGCGTAGCGCGAGATGAGCTGCAGATTGGTAATGGGCACGAAAAGTTTGGCGTCGTTCTTATAGGTGATCTCCAAAAATTCCGCGTCGCCATCCGGCGTCTCCATATGCACGAGGCCCTGATAGCGCCCAATGCCGTGGTCGGCATGGACGACGGCGTCGCCGGGTTTGAGTTCGGCGACGTCGCGCACCATCATCTCGAGCGTCGTCGCGTGCTTCACGCGGCGCAGACGATGGCGGCGGGGACTGGCAGCATAAAGCTCCGCTTCGGAGAGAATAACGATTTCCGGATGATGGAAAACGGCGCCGGAAAAGAGCGGTGCGGCGGCGATGCCGAGCGATGAATCGGCATCGAGGAAGGTCTGCCAATCGGGGAATTCTTCTACGCTCAGGCCGCCCGTGCGCAGGAGCTGAGACATGGTCTCCATACGGCCGGCGGAGGGCGCGGCGATCAATGTACGCACTCCCTTCATTGCCGATTCGCGCGTACGTTCCAAAAGCTTCCCGACCGGATTCTGGCTCTTGCGGTCAACTTCAATGCCGGTCAAGCGTTTCAGATCCTCTGCGTTCTCTTTTTTCTCGACCGTGAAGCGCGCAAAGTTCGCGAGCGACTTGAAGAATTCTTCGGGTTTGAGCCAAATGCGCTCGGGCGCAAGCGCCGGCCGCTGCGGGTCGGCCGCGAGCACTTTGTAGCGCGAGGCCATGTCGCGCCCGAATGCCTGGAGCGCAACTTCAATGTCGCCCAAGAGAAATACCCGTGCATTGGGAGGAAGATAGTCCGTGAGCGCAGCCGTTTCGTCAAAAAAGAGCGGGAGATAGTATTCGATCCCCGGCGGGAGAATTTCCTTTTCAATGTCGCAGTAAACGATGCTCTTTTTCGGGTCGCCCGCAAACTCTCTGCGCCAGCGCTGACGGAAGGCGAGGAGCGCCTCCGGGTCAACCGGGAATTCGTGGCCGGGAAGGAGTCGGATTTCCTCGGCAGATTCCATCGAGCGCTGCGTATCCACATCGAACCAACGGATGGATTCGATTTCATCATCAAAGAAATCCAGTCGGAAGGGACGTTCAGACCCCATGGGGAAAACGTCGACGATGCTGCCGCGAACGGCAAATTCACCGGCGGCGAGCACTTGCTTCACATTGGCGTAGCCCGCGGCGGCAAGGCGCTTTTGCAGCGTCGTCAAGGAGATTTGTTCGCCCTGATGAAAGAAAAACGTATTGGCGCCGATATAAGAAACGGGTGAAAGCCGCTGAGAAGCGGTCACGGCAGAGGTGAGCAGCACGTCTGCGCCGCCCGTCGGTGCAGTCAGCCGATAAAGGGCTTCAAGGCGCTCAGAGACTAATTCTTCCTGCGGCGAAAGCACGTCGTAGGGGAGCGTTTCCCAATCCGGCAGCGGCCGAACATCCAGCTTCGGCTCAAACCACGGCATCTCCTGCGCGAGACGCGGCACGTCGGCCGGGTCGGCGCAGACCACCAGAACTCGTTCGCCTCGAGCGCGTGCTTCAAGCGCAGCCTGAGCCAAGGCGGCAGCATCGCTGGTTTGAGCGGAAATCGTAAGGCGAAGCCGATCACCCGGCTTTACGCGGGCAAGGTCGTCGGCAAAGATCGGGCCGAGAGAAGTCATGATGAATACGGGGTGCGGCAAAGCGCCCGGAAAGACTGCTGAAGCGGAAAAATAGAGAGATCTCCATTATGCACAAGGCGGTGGTCAATGGAATGTTGAACAGAGTTTCCCTAGAAACGAGAGCGTTGCGAGGAATGGCGTGTGCTAGCCTTAGAGCCTTTTCCTGAGGAGGAGGAATTTCAGAAATGCAGGCATTAACGCTCAGGCAGCGAAGTTTGGTGGGCCTCACGCTTTTTGCGATGTTTTTTGGCGCAGGCAACCTTATTTTTCCGCCCTGGCTCGGCGTGCAGGCCGGAACAGAGTCGCTCTCGGCCTTCATCGGCTTTCTCATTACCGCTGTCGGCTTCCCGATTCTTGGTGTGATGGCTGTAGCGGAATCCGGGGGCTTAAAGAACCTCGGCGCCCGAGTGCATCCGGTCTTTGCCTTCATCTTCATGTTCCTCATCTATCTCTCGATCGGCCCTTGCCTGGCGATTCCGCGTACGGCGAGCACCTCGTTCGAGATGGTGGTGCGGCCGCTTCTCGCCGAGAAAGGTCTGCTCGAAGCCCCGCTCTTAGGCTGGACGGCGCTGGGCTTTTCTCAGCTTGCCTATTCAGCCCTTTTCTTTCTGGCGGCTTTTTTGGTAGCCCTGAACCCTGAAAAACTGACGAGCCGTCTGGGCAAATTTCTCTGTCCCACGCTCATTACGCTCATCTGCGTGCTCTGGCTCGGCGCCTTTGTCAATCCCATTGGCGAAGCCGGTGCGCCCGCTGCTGCTTATGCGGGCGCAGCGCTTGCGCACGGCTTCATCGATGGCTATCAGACGATGGATACGCTCGCGGCTCTGAATTTCGGTCTCATCATTGCAATGAACATTCGTGCGATGGGTATTAAGAGCGAAGGCGCCGTCGTGAAGGAAACGGTTTTTGCCGGCTGCATTGCCGCGGCCGTCTTCTTTGTGGTCTACGGTGCGCTCACGCAGATCGGTGCAGAAGCGGGCGGCGCATTCACCGGGATGGAAAACGGCGCTCAAACGCTCACGGCTGTCGCTGACAAACTTTTCGGCACGGCGGGACAGGTGCTCCTTGGGCTCGTCTTCTTTATTGCATGCTTCAATACCTGCGTGGGTTTGATTGCCTGCTGCTCGGACTATTTCTCCGGACTCTTTCCCAAGCTCGGGTACCGCGGCTGGGCCGTGGTATTTGCGGTCGTCAGCATGGTGATCAGCAATGCCGGTCTCACGCTCATTCTGAAGTTTTCGATCCCTGTGCTGGTGGCTATCTATCCGCTCGCCATCGTGCTGATCGCGTTGGGTCTCATTAACTTGGCCTGGAAAAATCTTCACCTGCACCGCTGGGTTTATCCGCTTTCGATGCTCTTTACGGGTGTTGTTTCCGTGACTGCCGGGCTGGAAGCTTTCGGTCTCAATGTGCCCTTTTTGTCGAATCTCTGCGCAGATCTCCCCTGGTCCAACATTGATTTGGGATGGATTTCGCCGGCGATCGGCGGTGCGGCAGCGGGGCTCTTCCTCTCATGGAAGATTCCGCATGCCTGTGATCCAAGAACCTGAGTGTTCTTAAGCATTTCAGCAGTACAAACGGCGCGGATAAATTGAAATTTCCACGCCGTTTGTTATAGGGAGATGTGCGGATTTAAACGAGCGTTCAATCGTTTAAGCAAACTGGAGCCGCGAAGTCCGAAGGAGTGCAGAGCGACCTCATCAATCAAGCGTTATTGGGTGTTTGGGCGGTGAATTTTTCCTCAAAGACAGTTCCGCATTCCTGAAAGTACTCGGTGAAGTGCCGAAAACACGCCGAAAAGCACTTGAAAAAGCCGACGGTGCGGCGTAGCCGAGATATGCGGCAACTTCTTCAGCGCGTTCCCCGGCCAGGAGTTTTTGAGTGGCGGTGAGCATAGCGATCCTCAGCCGCCATGCGCCAAAGGAAAGTCCTGTTTCTTTGAGGACAAGCCTTGCGAGCGTACGTTCGCTCATAGCGGTTTCCTGAGCCCATGAGGCGACAGGCCTGTCAAGCTGGGGGGATTGAATAATAGATTCCGCAATGCGCTTAAGTGCAGGATGGTCGGGAAACAGCACAAAACTGATGGGGAGTTTCGGCGCGGCAGCGAGTTCCTCAAAAAGGACGCCGGCGAGGCGTGCTTCGTGACTGTGCATCGGGTAGCGCCTCGGCAGCGTCGAAAAATGCTTGAGCATCCCTATCACCATCGGTGAGAGCAGCAGACGGTAGGGCTCAGCCGGAAGCATCGCAGCCCATTCCGGATTGATGAGGCAATAGAGCGAGACGGCGCCTTCTCCAAGGAACCCTTCATGTCTGCACCCGGGCGGCACCCAGGCTGCGGAAGAGGGCGGAAAGGCAACGCGGTTTCTGCCTAAGGTAAGACCGACCAGGCCGGAAAGCGCAACCACGAACTGGCCGGTTTGATGTACATGCTGGCCTACAGATGCTTCGACGGAGGTTCGTTCATTGACGATCGTGCACTGAAGAAGTGACGTCGTGTCGTCGGGTTCAAACCCCATCGGCCACTTCGTAGCTTCAATGAAAGCGTTCATATCTCTCTGCCTAAAGGTGCTTGTTTTTATATGAGAAAACCGACGGAGTTCTAAGCTCCTCCGTCGGCAAGATGAAGAACGTTGGACGCCTTCTGACGGCAAACCGCTCTATGTGTCATTAGAAGACGTTTGCTGTCAGGAATGGACGGTTATGGAACTTTGTACTCAATATTGTGGCACTGAGCGCACATGTTTACGCTTTGCTGGTGACCGCGGTGGCATTCGGCACAATCAAGGCCGACCAGATGGTTGTAGTGCGGATTGGGATCGAGTTTAGAAGTTTGTTTAGCAACGGCATCGAGCGACTGATGACAGGTATTGCACTGCGCGGTTGAAACTTTTGCACCCGCTTTGGGTGTTTCCTTGCCGTGACAGGATGCACATGCGACGCCGCGCGCAACGTGACGGTCGGCGAGAAACTGTCCATCGGCAGCGCTCGCCGTGTTGATGGAAAGAAGGACAAGTGCGCCGGCGGTGAGGACGGCGGCAGTAAAACGATTGAACTGCATGACGTATACCTCAAAGGATCAGGCGTTCTTGCGGGAAGCGGCGCGGCCGGCTGCATGACGGGCAGCAACGCGGCCGAAAACCATGCCGCCGCCCAATTGGTTGCCGCCGATATCGTCATAGACCCAGACGCCGCCAGCAGCTGCGCCAGCAGCATAAAGACCTGGGATCGGACGACGCTCAAAATTCACAACCTGTGCGTCTTTGTTGATCTTGGGTCCGCCAAATGTGCTGGCCATGCCGCCAGCAGCCGGAATCATGTAGAAAGGTCCCGTTTCAAGCGCATGCGGTTCGTCGTAGTCGTAGGGCGGATCCAGTTCCTTTGCTTTGCCCGCTTTCACTGCGGCATTGAATTCACGCACGGTCTCAACGAGATTCTTTTCCGGCACGCCAGCCTTTTTGGCAGCTTCCTCAATCGTGTCGGCTTTAATCACTTCAAAACCGAGTCGTGCGAAGCGTTTGATCGTGTTCGTGAGAATCTGTGCGTTCTTATCAGCGTCAGCACCAATCAGCATGAAGCTGCGGTTGTCCTCGGTTCGCTCGGCGATGGCTTTTGCTTTCGGAACCTGCAGCCAGGTTTCGGGAACAAATCGTTTGCCTTTCGTATTCACTTGAATGCCGTAGCCAGCATGCATGAGCGGGGACGGATTGCAGTGACCCGTCGGTGTGATGGGACCCGCATAGAACTGATCCATATTGACGAGCAACGCCTGAACCTCTTCGGCCATCAGAATGTTCTCGCCCGTAATCCATGGCGAACCGCGTACGATGAGGCGCGATGCCCAGGGACCGATGTATTTGTCGACCATCGCTTCGTTTGCGCCGTATCCGCCCGTGGTGAGGATGACGCCGCCGCGGGCCAGATAGTCTTTTCGGCCTTCGGGGGTAATGCAGGACACACCTTCGACATTGAAGCACTCGTCCTTGACGAGTGAGACAGCTTTGGTGTTGTAGTGAATGGCAACACCCTTCTTTTCAAGGGCCGCCATCAGGCACCGGATCAGTTTGCTGCCGCCCGTAATGCCTTCTCCCGGGCTGATCAGACAGCGTGAGAGTTCCGGTGCAGGAAGACCTTCCCAAAGATAAAAGGGGGTGCCGTGATCGGCAAGCCAATCGATGCCTGCGCCGGACTCTTCAGCGTATACCTTGATGAGTTCCGGATCAGAGCGCTGATGCGAGAGCCGCATCATGTCTTCGAAGAAGGCTTTCGGAGAGTCTTCAGGGTGGTTTTTCTGGAAGCGGCTCCCAACGGCAGCAATCCAGCCGGATGAATAAACGGTGGCGCCGTCGGGACGGTTCATCTTTTCCAGAAGGACCGTTTTTGCGCCTCGTTCGGCTGCTTCAAGCGCGGCGCACATGCCGGCGAAGCCGGCTCCTACAACAACGACATCCCAGTTCTCTGAGAGACGTTTTTTGGCCGGTGCTGCGTCCTGTGCGGCGTGAGCGGCGCCTGCAGCTGCAGCGGCGACGCCGAAGAGACCTGTACGGACGAGTTCTCGTCTTTGCATTTGAAAGTCTCCTTGTTCCTTTTTTTTATGGATAGGGTCCTGCGGTTGAGGGGATCCATTCGGGATGCACTCATCAACCACATGATTATTTTGAATTAGGCCCTAAGCACTAGGAATCCTCGGAACAGACAAGTGCTTTCGAGAAACGGTCAAAGTGAGACGGTCTTTAAGTTCCTTCTGAAATTGAACGGCGCGGATCATCGATTGCGATGCCGCGCCGTTTTGGCCGAAATGCTGGGCAGTTTTTCTTAATAAGTTGAATGGTCAAAGACCGCTTTGAGCTGCGTGAATTCCATCAGCCCGTAGCGTCCGCCTTCGCGGCCGATGCCTGATGCACCATAGCCGCCGAAAGGAGCTGTTACGTCGCGCGGCGCATCATTGATATAAACGTTGCCGGCGTTAATTCGGCGGGCAACGGCTTGAGCTTCCGCCTTGGGACCCACAACCATGGCGTTGAGTCCGTACGGCGTATCGTTGGCAATGGCTACTGCTTCGTCGACCGTGTCATAAGCAATCACACAGAGTACGGGGCCAAAAATTTCCTCACGGGCTATCCGCATGTCATTTTTGACGTTCGTGAAAATCGTGGGCTGGATGAACCAGCCTTTTTCATGAGCGCCAGGTTCTTCTGGGATGCTTCCGGCAAGCAGACGTGCGCCTTCTTTCACCCCCAGCTCGATATAGGACTTCACGGTCTCAAACTGCTGACGAGAGGCCATCGGTCCAATGAGTACCTTGGGATCAAACGGATCACCGACCGGATAGTCCTTCACATGATCCAGAAGCAGTTTTTCAACTTCAGTGAGCCGAGCTTTCGGCACAATGAGCCGAGAAAGTGCCGTACACGTTTGGCCGGAATTCAAAAAGATTGAATTAAAGAGCGGCTTGATGGCGGGACGGTAGTCGGGCAGGTCAGGCAGCCACACACAAGGCGATTTGCCGCCCAGCTCAAGGCTGATGCGCTTGACGGTTTTCAGAGCCTGCTGCGAAAGAGATACGCCGACCGCGGTTGACCCCGTGAAGGAAATCATCGCCACTTTGGGGTTGAGGGCAAGCTCAGCACCCGCGCGGCTGCCTCGTCCCGATACGAGATTCACAATACCCTTCGGAAAGTCGGCGAGGCGGAAGGCCTCCATCATGATGCAGGCCGTCAGCGGCGTCGACTGGCTGGGCTTCAGCACGACAGTATTGCCGGTGAGGAGCGCCGGGATGACTTTCTGGACGATCTGCCCAATCGGATAGTTCCAAGGCGTGATGCAGCCGACCACGCCGACGGGCTCGCGAATGACGGTTGAATGCTCAAAAGACTCTTCAAAGACGACTTTTTCGACTTCGTCGATATAGGACTGAATGCGGACGAACTGATAGTCGCAATGCGCATTGGCGCCAAAAGCAATCGGAGCGCCCAGTTCGGCAGCTTCCAGATCGATAATCGCCTGACACATGGCTTTGAAGTGTTCGAGAAACCGCTGCATCAATGCTCGGCGCTTTTCGAGCGGAGTAGCTCGCCAGGCAGGCAGTGCTTCATAAGCAGCATCAACCGCACGATCAATGTCTTCGACCGTGCCGTCAGGAATTTCAGCGAATTTCTCTAGTGTCGCGGGATTCTCAACCGCAATGCGGTTGGGAGAGGAGGAAGCCGTCCACTCGCCGCCAATGAATTGATTGGTGAAGAGCGGCTTAAAGACGTCATAACTGGCCATCGTTGTCTCCAAGCAAAGTGCTTAGGGCAGACAGTCGTCACTTTCTGACGATCGTCCGAATCTGGAGTTGAGTGTAGGACGATGATGGATTGCCGGCGGCATAAAGCGCACAGCAAAAAGCCCGTCCCGGCAATAAACCAGGGCGGGCTTGACCTCAAATCAGCTGGAGCTGATTAGAAGCGGTACTGCATCTGAACGCCGAGGAGGTAGGCGTCAAGGTGACGATAGCGGCCGACTTCTTCACCAGACGTGCGATCGTAGAGAGAGCGTTCATGCACGCCGTGCAGATGAGCGAAACCAATATCCGTCTGGAAGTCCTTGGTCCAATGGAAGGACGAGCCAATGGCAAACCACCAGCGATCCGCGTCAGGAATGATGGCAGTGCGGTTGACCTTGTTGTCAATCGGCGAGGTTTCGTAGGCGATGCCGCCGCGCAGCGTCCAGAAGCTGTTCACGCGAAGGTCGTAGCCGACGGACATGAGATAGGTGTCCTTCCAGCCATTCTGAATGTTGCCAAGTGCTTTGAATCCTTCAATTAACTTGTTCGCCTCGTCTACCTTTCCTTGCTGCATCATTTGCTTTGCAACAGCGTCAACAGTTCCATCCAGTGACAGCGAAGTGGTGGTCAAAGTGTCAAAGCTTGACCAATCTGCCCAACGGAATGTTGCATAAAGACTCAGATAATCGTTGACATCCCAGGCGGCTGTAGCCATCGCCCAAGCAGGACCAGAAACGGTAACGGATGCATCATACTTGCCGCTTAAACCTGGAATACTGCTGTTAATCGTTACGTCGCCGTTTGTGGAATGCTTAGTTTCAGAGCGGTAGGACAAACCAAACCGGAGGTTGTCAACCGGCTGCCACATCAGGCCAACGTTGAAACCCCAGGTGAAATCAGTAGCTGTGTATTCACTGTGAACTCCATTGGCGCCCGCGCCGAAGGTTGCATCTACGTACTGTAATGCCAGACCTGCGCCGAGACTTAAGGTATCAGTAGCTTTCCACGCTGCATTGGGGTTGAAATTGATCACCGTGATTTTGGCATCTGTGCCATGGTCACTTCGGCTCCAGTTATCGCCGTAGTCAGTGGCGAGACCATAGGGAACGGTAATGGCAAGGCCGACCCAGGTTGAGTCGTTGATCTGATGAGAAATGAAGCCGTGCGGAATCACCTCTTCCTTGGCTCGACCGTTGTTCTTCTCGCCAGTTTTGTGGTCGACATATTCGAGATTCAGGCCGACACCAACCGCGCCGAACTGAACCTGCGTGCCCGGATGCAGCGTCATCGTTGCAGCGTTGTAGTACATGCCGGAAACGTCCGTACCATCAACGCCGACGCCGGCATATGCGCGGCCGAGGGCGAGCGCGGACTGTTCGGTGAGCTGGAAACCGCCGGCATAAGCCGTCGAGCTGAGGGCAGAAGCTACGGCCAGGGCTGCCGCAGCGATCTTGAAGGACGTGTGATTCACGAACGTCTCCTGAAGAACTTTATTAAATGAAGAAAATCAATCGGAATGCAATATTCCGCAACATGTGGAACCGCATTCTGCGCGAAGAAAAAGCGGAGAAATAACATGAAAATTAGGTGTTAACCCTTTGTTGATGCAAACTTCATGCAGACGGATGATGCGGTTCGAGAGTGTGAAGTGAGCCTTTATTGCTTTGATATTTAAATAAATATTTAGCTTCGTGGTATTCAAAACAGAGGCATTTGGGGAGGTATGCCCTAAAGGGGGTAATCCAAAAAAAGCCTGTTGCGGCTAAAACGCTTTTGCCCGGCAAACCTCGAGTTAACCCGTCATTGCCGCGCGAGGTTTGGGTTAGAGATTCTGCTCGGTAGAATTCGAAGCATCTCATTGACTGCGAGAAGGCTTCCATGACCGATGCACCATTAGTCGATTCCGCTCGAATCTTCGCCCTCATCCCTGCTGCAGGTATCGGACGCCGCATGGGGGCGGACTGTCCCAAGCAGTACATGCCGATAGCCGGCGTTCCCATGCTGGTGCGAACCGTGGAAGCGCTTCTGGCAGCGTCTCGGGTTGAACGCGTTTTTGTGGTGGTGAGTCCTGAGGATTCCTATATCGACCACGCTGCCGAATCATTCGCAAAATGGGGTGACCGCGTAAAGATCCTGCGTGCGGGCGGCGCAGAGCGCGCCGATTCCGTTTTGGGCGGACTTCGCGCAGCCTGCCTGCCGCCCGAAAGCTGGGTGTTGGTTCATGATGCGGCGCGTCCCTGTGTTCGACCGAGTGAAGTGAGTCATTTGATTGATGAGGTGACGGCCGACAGTTCTGCTGCGGGCGGCATTCTTGCCGTGCCGATGGCCGATACGGTGAAGCGTGCTGACGCCCGTCGGCGCATCATCGAAACTGTGCCGCGCTCTGGTCTCTGGCGAGCCGCGACGCCGCAGCTCTTCAGAGCAGGAGAGCTCATCGGGGCGCTGAATGCCGGACTCGACGGCATCACGGACGAAGCGAGTGCAATGGAACGCGCGGGGAAGACGGTTAAAGTGGTTTCCTGCCGCGCGACGAACATCAAAGTGACGGAGCCGGGGGATGAGCGGCTTGCAGAATGTTTGCTTGAAGGGCAAGGAGGCCGTATGCCGATTCCTGAAATTCGTGTGGGTCAGGGCTACGACTCTCACCGTCTCGTTGCTGGCCGCCCGCTCATTTTGGGCGGCGTCACTATTCCGTTTGAAAAGGGCCTTGACGGTCATTCCGACGCCGATGTGCTGCTTCATGCTGTGACCGACGCAGTGCTCGGGGCTGCTTCGCTGGGCGACATCGGCACGCACTTCCCGCCTTCAGATCCGAAATGGAAAGGTGTTGACAGCGGGAAACTGCTCGCGGCAGTCATGGATCTCACTCAGGCTGCCGGATGGCAGGTGGTGAATCTCGACGCGACGGTGATCTGCGAGCGGCCAAAGCTCGGCGCCCTGAAGGAGCAGATTTGTGCCAATGTGGCCAAGCTCCTCGGCGTTTCACCAGCTCAAGTCAGCATTAAAGCTAAGACAAACGAAAAGATGGATGCGGTCGGCCGAGAAGAAGGCATGATGGCGCTCGCGACAGTACTTCTGGCCAAGGCCTGATACGCAGTCGGCAATCTTCTTGATATGCGGCTGACGCTGAGGGCGATGCGCCGAGTAGAATGGCAATCTTTAGTGTTTCTACTCATCCGCTTTTTCGTCTTTCAATGCAGTCCGTTCCCGAACTCGCCCGCCGCGTGTGTTTCATCCTCTGCGAACCTGCTCATCCGGGCAATATCGGCTCGGCTGCGCGAGCCATCAAAACGATGGGATTTCGCGATCTGCGCGTTGTAGCGCCTCGTGAGGCTGACTATCGGACGCATGAAGAAGCACTAGCTTATGCAACGAGTTCGGCGGATGTGCTCGAGGCTTCAAAGTCCTATGCGACTTTAGCTCAAGCCCTCGAAGGCGTTACGTATGCTTGGGCGATGACGGGCTACGACCGTGAATTCGGCGCGCCGCTCACACCGATGCGTCAGGCGGCGTCCGAAACGGCTTCTCGTCTTTCGGCGCTCGAAGGCAGCATTGCTTTCGTTTTCGGCACGGAAAGAAGCGGTCTCACCAACGAGGAAGTCTGCCTTTGTCAGGGTTGCGCAGCGATTCCGGCTGATCCGGTCAGTCCAAGCCTTAACCTTTCACAAGCGGTGCAGATCGCTGCTTATGAGATGCAGCTCGCACTCCTCGACGCTCGCGGAGATGCCGGTGCGCTTTACGATTGGCAGGGACGCTTTGCGCATGAAGAACCTGCGCCGCTCGAGGCGATAGAGGGCTTTTTTGATCATTGGGAGAGGGCGATGGCTGCCTGCGGAGCGCATGATCCCAAGAAACCGCGTCACTTTATGGAAGTCTCTCGCCGGCTGTTCGGCCGCGCCGGGCTCACTAAAAACGAACTCGATCTGCTGCGTGGCGTCTGCGCAGCGGTGATTTGTCCGAAGCGGGACCGCATCGGCACCAAGACGCGAGGCAAGGCGGCGATGCGCGAGCAGACGCAGAACGACCCCAAAAATTCGCCGATGCCGCCCGAAGAACAGTAAGTCTTCGATATCCGCTGTCCCATCAGGACTCTTAAGCTATTCACTTGGTTTCAAATCCCCATGTTTAAAGAAGCTCGCGAACTCATCGCCACCATTCGAGAAAAGGATCCGGCCGCTCACGGTGCAGCGGAAATCATCTTTGCTTATCCGGGATTTCATGCGGTGATGATTCATCGTTTTGCGCATTGGTGCGCGATTCAGGGCTGGACGGCATTTGCCCGCTGGGTCTCTCAGGTGGGCCGCTTTCTCACCGGGATTGAAATCCATCCTAAAGCCAAGATTGGCCGCCGGGTTTTCTTTGACCATGCGATGGGCGTCGTGATCGGGGAAACCGCGGAAGTGGGCGACGACTGCACGATTTATCAGGGCGTGACCTTGGGCGGAACGAATCTGACGGCCGGCGCCAAGCGTCATCCGACGCTGGAAAACGGCGTGGTGGTCGGTGCCGGCGCCAAGGTGCTCGGCTCGTTCACGGTGGGAGCCGGCGCCCAGATCGGTTCCAATGCGGTCGTTGTGAAGCCGGTTCCGGCCGGCGCAACGGTGGTAGGTGTCCCGGGACGCATCGCGGTTTCTAAAAAGACGCCGGCTAAAGCCCCAGAGCCTTGCAGCCAGCCGGAGCGCGAGCGCGGCGTTCACGCGGCAGCCGCCGCTTTCCACGCATACGGTCTCGAACCCGGCATGCGCGACCCGTATGCCACCTCTATTCTTGAGCTTGTGCGTGTTGTTGAAGCCCAGCAGTGTGAAATTGCCCGTTTGAGCGAGGCACTCGCTTCGGCAACGGGAAAGAAGGTTGAGCCGTCGCCTGACGCTCACTTCGATACCACAAAGCTTTGGCCGAGCGATCGTGTCCCGCAGCAGAGTAAAAACGAAACCTCCCCTGAAACGCCGGACGCAGCCAAGGAACCAACGAAAGAGCAACCCAAGGTACCGTCGGATAAGGTCTAAGCAGGGCTGACGACATCAAGGCAAAGCAAGGCCGGCCGTTCTCACGAATGGGCCGGTTTTGTGTTTCTGGCGCTTGGGAGGTTTCCGCAGGCGCATTGCGCAGCAACAGGTATTTTGTGTGTGTTTTCTTCAGATCGAACGGAATTGTTTGCGCATTAGCGACGAATAGAGAATAATTCTCATTAACATTTAAATGTTTTGAGGAGACCGTCATGAGCGAAGGCACAGTGCATCCGTTGGCGCAGCCGGTTGGCCGTACGCATGCTTCGGGCGCCTTCGATTGGCGTGCGGTGCCGTCGGCGGATCCGAGAACGTCTGCATTCGCGCTTGACACTGCGCCTGCGCTCCCGGCGGCGGCTGAAGAATTCTCCGGCGAAGCCTGTCGTGAAATCGTCGAAGATCTTTTAGACCGCACGCGCACAGGGGCGGCCGTCGCTGAGGTTCATGCGCCGTTTTGCGAGTCCAAATGCGACGGATGCGGCTGCTGGCAGCATGCTTATAAGGAGCTCGAAAGCCGTCGCTGGGCCGACGCACTGGTTCGTGAAATGGCTGCGTGGGCGGATACCCATGCCCAGGCGGGAGCGCCGATTCAGGCGCTGCGCTTTGGCGGCGGAACGCCGAGCGCTTTGGAACCTGTCGACATCCTCCATGTGCTGGCCAAAGCCCGTCAATATCTGCCGCTTTCCAACGACTGCAGCATCGAGCTTCAGGCACGTGTGCACGGATTCTCCGAAGAAAAGATTGAGGCTGCGCTTGCGGGCGGCGTCACGCGGTTCGTCCTTCCGGTAAGAAGTTTCTCGACGGAAGTGCGCCAGGCCGCTGGCCGGCTTGATGCCGGTGGGGCTGCCGAAAAGCTCCTCAAGCGTCTGACTGAATATAACGAAAGTGCGGTTGCCGTCGAACTGAATTTCGGTCTGCCAGGGCAGTCGCTTGAAGTATGGACCGCAGATCTTGAGCGGGCATGCCAGCTGCCGCTTGACGGCCTCATGATTCGGGCTGCCGGAGAAACAGACATGTTGGGTGAGGTGGCCAAAACGTTTCGAGCGGCGGATCCGGCCCTAATGGCTCGAATGCATGAACGTGCTTTTGAAGTGCTCGCCGACAACGGCTGGGAGCGGCGGACAGCGCTGGCTTGGAGCCGCTCTGAGCGCGATCGAACAACCTTTGATGTGCTCGCTGCCGGTGATGCGGACAAATTTGCCTTCGGATGCGGCGCACACGGAAGACTCTTTGGCCGTGAGCTTTTGATTGAGCCCGAATTGGGTGAATGGCTCTCGGCAGTTTGGATGGGGCGGCGTCCCGTATCGTCCGTCGCGGAGCCAAAATCAGGCTGGCGCGCAGCGGCGCTCTTAGCTCAGGGGGCACTCCTCGGGCGTTTTTCGCTCGAACGCATTGAACATGCGAGCGGTCTGCGCATCACAGAGTCGCTCGAGCCGCTCTTTGATAACTGGACTGCTGCCGGGCTCCTTCGCCGTACTGGTGCTCTTGGTACTTGGATTCGTCTTACCGATGCAGGACTTTACTGGCATCAGGCGCTTGCGGCTCGTATGGCGCTCAGAATTGATGCCGCAGAACTGCTTGAGCTGCCGCACCGACTGCTGGGCGGCCGCCGCTTCGAAGCCGCTGCTCAAATCATTCCTGCCGATGTGTGGGAGAGCGCAGAACGGGCTGCGGCGCTCTCTTGATTCATTATTCCTTCAGAGCCGGACCCGGATCGTTTGATTTTGCTTGAACGGTCTGGGTCTCTTTTTAGCTTGCCTAGGTGCGCTTCGCAGCTGTCAGGCTCAAGTCGTTCGGCTGAAGAGTCGCCATGACAAGCACCATCTTAGGGCTTTCAGGATGGGAGGCTTCGTTATCCCTAAAGAGATATTTTTTGTTCTAAAAAACTAGGAATATCAATATAAAATGATCGTTATGAGGTATGACGATGAAAACTTGCTAAAGGATAGTATTTAAGGAATATTCCTATATAATGCGAATCCTTCTCATTATTGTTCGTGTTATACATACGGACAGTTCTCCATAAGAGGCCGCATTTTGTCTGAAAGCCCCGCACCTAAGCCCGCTGCCCCAACCTTTGAGTCGGGTGCTCGCGCGATGAATGAAGCGCTCCAAACTAAAGGCGTTGAAGCCTATTTTGCTGATGCGTCTGATCCGCTGCACAAGGCCTTTATTGCCAAAGCGGCTGTGCATTCGGGGCCCGGCGGTCGGCCGCTGATTGGAGAAGAGGCTGAAAAAGCCATTGACAGCCATTACGACACACCTCGCTCGGGGCGGTCCCTCGCCTATATTCATGTGCCGTTTTGCGAGACGCGGTGCCTTTACTGCATGTTCTATCAGAACCCCTGGAAAGAAGAGGCAACGACGGAATATGCCAAGCAGCTCGTGAAGGAGCTTGAGCTTTGGAGCGACCGTGCGGCACAGAATGCTGCGCCCATTAATGCGCTTTATTTCGGCGGCGGCACGCCGACGGCTTTTTCACCCGACGATATCCGTCTGGTGATGGGAGCAGTGAAGAAATATCTGCCGCTCGCAAACGACTGCGAAATTACGCTCGAAGGGCGAATTCACAATTTCAGTGACGCCAAAATGGATGCGGCGATCAAGTCCGGCGTCAACCGCTTTTCACTGGGTGTGCAGACTTTCAACACGCAAATTCGGCAATCGGTGATGCGCGTTGATGATCGCGACACGATCATCCGCCGTCTCGACAAGCTCTGCTCCTACAACAATGCGTCCGTGGTCTGCGACATGATCTACGGCTTCCCCGGGCAGACGATGGAGGTCTGGGAAGACGACCTGAAGACAGCCGCTTCACTGCATCTCGACGGGGTGGACTGCTATCAGCTCAACGTTTTTGAGAAGTCCCCGCTCGCCCGCTACATCGCCAACGGGAAGCTTCCGCGTGCGGCAACCTCTGACGAAAAGGCGGATTTCTTCGCCAAAAGCGTTGAGTATTTCACAAGCCAGAACTGGCGCCGGCTCTCCAACAACCATTGGGGCCGAACGATTCGTGAACGCAATATCTACAACGCCTGGGGTAAGAGCGCCTGCGACTGCCTGGCCTTTGGCTGCGGAGCGGGCGGACGTCTGGCGGGCTATTCCTACATGATGGAACGTAAGCTCGCCGACTATTACCGGCTGCTCGGCGAAGGCAGAAAGCCCGTCGCCTTTGCGATGGCGCCGACACACAACTGGCACCTGCTGCGCACGATTTCCTCTGAAATGGAGTCGGGCGCCATCAATCTCAAGGCCATCGGCCGACAGTTCGGCGGACTTCCGCTTGAAGACCTTGCCAAGGTTGTGCTCTCACAGTGGTGTGAGGCAGGGCTTCTCGTCAAACGCGGCGATTGGTATTACCAAACCGTTGCTGGTCAGTATTGGCACGTCACACTCGCTCAGCTCCTGATGGACTTTTTGTCACATCAGCTGCCCGAACCCGAGAGCGAGCAAAAGATGGACATGGGTGCTCCCGATTCGATGATGAAGATGGCGAGTGCGGGCCGCCACGCGCATGGGCAGATGCCGCCGGGCATCTTAAAGATGCTCGAAGGCATGCCTCGCGACATGATCATTGAAATGGCCAAAAAAATGCCTAAAGAAATGATTACTCAGATGGTCGCTCAGGCGCCCAAAGATGTGATCGAAAGAGTCCTCGGCGAGGACGGACTTCGCGAACTTGGCGTTCGCTGAAGTTATATCCAAAACAATAAAAAGCACTATTTCCCACAGCGAATCCCTCCAGTTTCTTTCTAGGACCAAGAAGAACTTAGTGGACTTATCCATGAAAACTTATACCCACAACCTTCTTTCTGCCGCTGTTGTTGCTGCACTTACTTTTTCCGGTGCGGCGATTGCTGATGAATATCAGACGCTCGAAACCACAACGGTTACCGCTGGCCGTTTCGAGCAGGACTTGATGGAAACGCCAATGAGCGTTTCCGTCGTGACGCGTGAACAGATCGAGCAAAGCAACGCTCGTAACGTGGGCGAACTGCTTGAACTTCTCCCTGGCATCCAGATCAATAACGACGGCGGTCAGGGTATGAAGCGCATCAAGATTCGCGGTGAGAATGCATTCCGCACGCTTGTCATGATTGATGGGCAGAAGGTTTCCGAACAGAAATCAATGTCTGGCGCTCCGATGCTGATTGATCCGGCAATGATCGAACGCATTGAAGTCATCAAGGGGCCGGCATCTGTGCTGTATGGTTCTGATGCCATTGGTGGCGCAATCAACATCATCACAAAGAAAGGGGGGACGAAGCCTTTGCAGGGAGAAGTGTCGGGCGGTATGAATACATCTGCTTCCGGTACAAATGCTGCCGCCGCTGTTTATGGTTCGGTGAATGGTTGGAAATACCGCCTCTCTGCTGCGGTTGAGGACAATGACAATCTAGAAACCCCGATGGGGGAAATGCCCAATACCTATTTCACAGCTCGTTCAGCCTCGGGGTTCCTTTCTTATGACATCACCCCTGATGCGACGGTTGGTTTGAATTTGGATTACTACGATTTGGAATTTGGCTCAGGCAACTACGGAGATGAGTACTTTGCCGTGGATGTTCCGGAGTGGAAGCGTACTAAGGCTGCCATATTCGGTGAAGTCAAAAATATCAGTGATGTTCTGGTACGAGTACGGACGGACGCTTTCTATCAGAAATCTAAAAAACAGATGATTAATACGGTAGGCGGTGTTTGGACTCAGCAGGAGGTAGATGCGTTTACTCAGATGGGTTTTGACCCTAGAGCACTTCAGCAAATGGGGGTCTTCGCAGGCAATCGTTTTACGTTGAAACCTAATGCCGACAACGATATTGACCAATACGGTTTCTCTGTTCAAAGCGATTGGCAGTTGGGTGAAAGCAATTTCCTCATTGCGGGCTATGAGTTCAATTACGACAAGCTGGATGCTCGTAGTTGGAATGAAGGCACCAATGTCATGCCGATGATGAAGACAAACAGGTCTTACGACGGCTACCAAATGCTCAATGCCTTGTTCATGAGCATGGAGACGTATCTTCCTCACGACATATCTCTTAACTACGGTGTGCGCTACACGTGGGTTAAGACTGATATGGATATCGTCAATAACAATACGCACACTAAAACAAGTAATGATTCGTCCGATGGAAAAGCAGTTTTCAATGCGGGCATTCTCTGGCGAACCACGGATAATTTGAGCGTTCGTGCAACTTATGCTCAGGGTTTTCGCAGTCCTATTCTGCAGGAACTTTACATCGATACTTCGATGGGTCAGGCGATGTCTACCACAAAGGCAAATCCTGACCTTAAGCCGGAAACCTCTGACAATTTTGAAATCGGTGCCCGCTGGCTTTCGAAGGCTTTGACGGCAGATGCCGCAATTTTCTATTCTGATACGGATGACTATATTGCCACTGTTTTCAAAGCGTCGAGTCGCTCCTATCAGTATGACAATGTGGCAAAGGCTAAAACGTTTGGTGCTGAGCTGAGCCTTGCCTATCGCATCGCGGAAACTGGTTTTGAACCCTATACAGTCCTCACTTGGATGCGTCGTCAGTACGATAACGGTACAGGCTTTAAAACCTATGACACGGCGACGCCCGAGTTGATGGCTCGATATGGCATGCGCTGGACGGGAGAGCATGATGGTCTGGGTTTGCGCGCAGATGTCTATGCACGCTCGCTCACGAAAACAAAATACGCATCTGCTGATTCGTCCAACAACTATTCCCTTGCTGGATATACGACGTTGAACTTGACAGGGGGCGTTTCGTTTGGCGAACAAAAGCAATATTCGCTCGATGCGGGTTTCTACAACATCTTTGACAAGGCCTATCGCGAACAGACCGCGATCTACGAACCGGGCCGTTATCTCGCCATTAAGCTCAATGCGAAGTTCTAACTTCATTCTTTTGAGCTGAAAAAAGCAAGTAGCAGCGCCCTGTATCTCGTCCTAAGAGGTGCAGGGCGCCGATCGACTTCAGCAAGTCATTTTTTTATTCCAGGAGCCGTCACTGCGATGACAACGACCAAGCCTCAATGGATTAAAAGGCGTTGGGAACCGAGAGAGCTCGTGCTCATCGGTGTCTTTGCCGCTGCCGCCAAACTCTCGAGTCTCTTGATTGCACTCGCGGGCGGCGGGATGAATCCCATTTCGCTCCTGGGAAAGAATTTGGTCTATACGACCCTCATGATCGTGCTGCTCACCAAGGTTCCGAAGCTTTGGACGCTCACGCTCTTTACCGTTGTGAGCATGCTCGTAAGCGTCCTGCTTTTGGGCGGAAGTCTGACGCTTCTCCCGGCAGCCTTGACCGGCGCTCTTCTGGGTGAACTTTTCGTCGTGCTTTCGGGCGGCGTTCATAAGCCCTGGGCGCCTTGGGTGGCGGTCGGAGTCTACGACTTCGTGAGCAAGATGCTTTCGCTCGGGGTGTCCTATCTCTTCCTGCGAGAGACCCCGGCACTGATGACGATCATCATCCCGATCGTGCTGCTCGGTTATGCGGGCTCTGTAATTGGTCTCTGGTTTGGATGGAAAACTGTAGGGGAGCTCCGCCATGCGGGTTTTGTTCGTTAAAGACGAGAGCTCAATGCTGCGGGGGCTTGACGCCAAAACAAAGCTCTCGGTCATGCTGGTCACCGCCGTACTTGTTGTGGCTTGTTCCGGCGTCATAAGTCAGATGGTGCTCTTTCTTTTCACGCTTGTCTACGTGCTGATGCTTAAGCGCCCGAAGCTCGTGACGCTGCTCTACATTCTTATGGCCGTGATGATGGCGGTGTCAGCCGGGTTCGGGTGGCTTATTTCGCTCTGGGCGCCGAAGCTGGGTGGTCTCTCCGCCCAAGCGCTCTTCGTTCCGTTTCTGCGAGGCGTCTCCATGATGAATGTGGTGATGGTGCTCGCACTCACGACGCGTGTTGAGGACTTGCTGGGAACACTGGAGCGTTTGCATCTGCCCTTTGTTGTCTTTTTGCCGGCAGTAGTCATGCTTCGCTTCATACCGACCTTCACAAACGATATTCGTCAGGTCTGGGAGACGCTTCGTATCCGCGGCTGGCCGATGGGCCCAGTGATGATTACGACGCACCCAATCCTGTCGGCTCGCCTGCTGTTCACGCCGATCCTCTTTCGCGCACTCAAATCCTCTGAAACGCTGGGTATTGCAGCGGAATTGAAGGGCATCGGCACGGCGCACCGCACGGTGCTTCCAAAGGCGCCGCCGCTCTCCCAACTCGATCGAAACATCTTTATAGCGATGGGTGTCTGCGTCGTTCTGGCGCTTCTCGCTGAAATCTTCCTGCGCGAGCTCTTTATGACGCCCGGCGCTGTCATGCCTTGATTAAGCCCATGCACGCGATTGAACTGAAGAAAGTTTCCTACCGCTACAGCGGTGCCGAACCAGACTCGCCGGATGCGGTTCGATGTCTTGATCTCACGGTTGATGCGGGCGAGCTTAAGCTTGTTACCGGCGCCTCGGGCTGCGGCAAGACGACGGTCATGCGGCTGGTGAACGGCCTGTGTCCGCAGATCTACGGCGGCACCCTGTCGGGTGAAGTATTGGTCGACGGCAATCCCACGCAGGATACGCCCGTGGCGGTGCTCTCTGAACATATCGGCACGCTTTTTCAGGATCCCGAAGAGCAGTTCTTCGCGCTCAATGTGGGCGATGAGATCTCTTTCGCGCTCAAAAGCCGCGGCGTGCCGTTTGAAGAAATCGGTCCCCGCGTAGACCGTGCTGCCAAGCGCATGGGGATTGAACATCTTCTCGCGCAGGACATTCACGAGCTCTCTGAAGGACAAAAGCAGAAGGTTGGACTCGCCTCGATTCTCGCGCTCGGCCCCAAAGCGCTCATTCTCGATGAGCCGAGCGCCAATCTGGATCCTGAAGCCACAGTGTCGCTTGCCGGCATCCTCGGCGAACTCAAAGCCGAGGGCGCTGCCATTCTCGTGGTCGACCATCGTCTTTACTGGCTTAAAGGCTTGGTTGATGAAGTCCTCGTCATGCAGGCCGGAGCGGTGGCGGTTCGGGGCCCGTTCTCTATTCTTGACGATGAGAATGTGCGCCGTCTTTACGGGCTTCGCCAAGCCGAGGTGGCGGATCTCCGCCCGACCCTGCCGCGCATTCCGACGGCACTGGGAGACGGGACCGTGCCGGCGGGCTTTTTTGCGGCCGAACATGTCTCCTTTACGTACAAAGGCGCTCAAAAGCCCATCTTCAGCAACGTGAGTTTTTCGGTTCCTGCAGGGATTACGGCGCTGATCGGTGCAAACGGAACGGGCAAAACAACGCTGGCGCGCATATTGACCGGGCTTAATGAAGCCGAAGGCGTCTTCTCGATTGAGGGCCGGCCCGTTGACCGGGACGGTCTCATGCCGCATTCGGGCTTGGTGCTCCAAAATGCCGACCATCAGCTTCAGATGCGCACCGTGCGCGAAGAGGTTGAGGCTTCGATGATTGCAGCCAAGTCCGCAGCGAAAAAGCACGCGGCTTTCTGGCAGCGTCTGAAGACGCCGAAACTCACCGCCGAAGAAGAAGCGTGGGTCACGGAGCTCCTCACGACGCTGCGTCTGGCTCCGCTCGCGGAACGCCATCCGCAGAGTCTCTCGGGCGGCGAGAAGCAGCGCGTAGTCATTGCTTGTGCGCTTGCCAAGAATCCGCAAATTCTGATTCTGGACGAACCGACGTCAGGGCTCGACGGCGCCAATATGGCCTCCATTTCCAAGCTGCTCAAGGCCGAGGCTGCCCGAGGCCGAGCGGTTTTCCTGATCACCCACGATCTGGAGCTTCTGCAGGCCTGCGGAACTGCGCTCGACATGAAGGATCTGCAGCCGGCTGAAGCTGCCCAATGATTTTTTCAGACTTTGCAAAACCTTTTTTTTCACTTCACAAAGGAAACAACGTCATGACCAACTGCTGCTGCAAGAAGCCTACGGCCGAACAAGCCAAGATCATTGAAGAAATGCTGGCTGCACCCTATCCGGTGACGGTGAGCTCCATCGCCGGCCGACTCGGCGTAACGGATCTTGAGGCTGCCGAACTGCTGCCGGAAGCTAACTGCACCTTTGTCAAGGGCGACATCACAGAGCGCTTCACCGAAATTTGGGCGGAACTCGCTTCCTGGGAAAAGATCACGCTTTTCATTCAGCATGAAGGCAGCATCTTTGAAATTCAGGGGCAGCTCCATGAGGGAAAGATTGCTCAGGGCTATTACAACATCCTCGCCAAGTCGGCGACGATCGGCGGCCACATGAAGTATGACGCCTTCTCGGCCGTGGCTTTCACGACCTTCCCCTTCATGGGACGCGAGTCTCTCGCCGTGCAGTTCTTTACCAAGGAAGGCAAAACGGCCTTCTCGGTTTTCGTCGGCCGAGAAAATCATCAGCTCGTCGAATCCGTGAAGGAAAAGTTCATTGCCGCCCGAGCCAAGTTCTCGGCCTGATCGATCCGCTTCAGCTCGTCTCGAACCGCTCTGCCTCCGAAGATCGCATCCCCCAACGATCTCGGAGGCTGCGCATTAAGCCCGTATGAAGGGTGATGCGTTAGAAAAGCGGCTCGCTGAGATCGTGAGCAAACGGCTCGCCGTCATTCTGGTTCAATTGTGCTTGGGACGGGAGCCATATTTACGCCGCAAGCGTGCTTTGAACACGCTGCGGCGAATCGCTTTATTCTGACTGCGCAGACGGACTGCATTTCAACGGTCCTGCGTTCACTACCATTTTCGAGGAAATTCCCCATGACTGCTGCCGCCGCCAAGCCTCTTGTCGTCATCAGCTCCCGTACGGGCAACACCATGATTCTCGGTCACGCCATCTGCGACGCGATGCCTGGCGCCGTCCTGGTCAAGCCTGAAGCGCTGCCCGAAGACCTGTCGGGCTTTAATCCGATTCTGCTCGGTTTCTGGTGTGACCGCGGCATGGCGCCTGAAGACATTCAGGCGGCAGCGAAAAAGCTCGAAGGCAAGACGATCGGGTGCTTCGCCACCATGGGCGGCAATGCTGAAACGCCCGAAGCGCTCGACTGGATGAAGCGTACGTCGGAGAGTTTGGCAGCCGCGGGCAAAAACAATACCCTCGCAGGCACTTATCTCTGCCGCGGCCGTATTGACCCGGCGCTCTTCGAACGAATGACCGCGATGATGGGCGGCAAGGTGACGCCTGAGCGCGAAGCGCGCCGTCTGGCGAGCGAAACGCACCCGGACCGCATGGATCTCGAGCGCGGCGTCGAGCGTTTCCGCACCATCTTCGGAGTGAATTGGTAATGGCCTCGGCACAGCCTGCCGTTCGCATCGACTCCCTCGAAAAACGCTATGCCTCGGGCACGCTGGCCTTGAAGGGCGTGAGTTTTGACGTTGAAGAAGGCGAATTCTTCGGTCTGCTCGGCCCCAACGGCGCCGGCAAAACAACGCTGATTTCCTGCCTCGGCGGACTGACCACGCCGACGGGCGGGCGCATTCTTGTTCGCGGCATGGATACCCGTACGGATCGGCGAGCTGCATCGCTCTTTCTCGGCATCGTGCCGCAGGAAATCACTTTCGACCCGTTTCTGACGGTGCGTGAAACGCTGCGCTTTCAGTCGGGCTACTGGGGCATTCTCCGAAATGACGACTGGATTGATGAAATTCTCGCTAATCTAGGTTTGACCGACAAAGCGGACGCTTCCATGCGCGCGCTCTCGGGCGGCATGAAGCGCCGTGTGCTCGTTGCCCAGGCGCTCGTCCATAAACCGCCGGTGATCGTGCTCGACGAGCCGACGGCTGGCGTAGACGTTGAGCTTCGCGAACACCTCTGGGACTTCATCGGACGGCTGCATCGCGAGGGGCGGACGGTGATTCTCACAACGCACTACCTCGAAGAGGCGCAGGCGCTTTGCAGCCGCATCGCCATCATGAAGAAGGGCGAGGTTGCAGCGCTAGACCGCACGGAAGCGCTTTTGTCGCGCTTTGAAGGCCGAGTGCTCCGCTGCCGGCTGGTAAGGGGGGATCTGCCGCCCGAAGCGGCGCGCGACCTCATGCGCCGTCACGGCAATGATGTGACGCTGCGAATTGAAGACGCCGACGATGCATTGCGAAAACTCGAAAGCCTAAAGGCGGCCGGTGCGGAGATTGAAAATCTGACGGTAGGACAGCCTGATCTGGAGGACGTCTTCCTCGCTGTTACGGGAGGTGAAGCCTGATGTGGGTTCCTTTCTGGACGCTCTTTAAAAAGGAAGTGATCCGCTTCCTCAAGGTGTGGATGCACACCGTGCTGGCTCCTGTCCTCACGGGCGGGCTCTATCTCTTTGTCTTCGGCGAAGCGCTCTCTAAGCACCTGCCGGTTTATGAGGGCGTGTCCTATACGGCTTTCATCATTCCGGGACTCATCATGATGACGGTGCTGCAGAATGCGTTTTCAAATACGGCGAGCTCGCTCATTCAGTCGAAGATTTCAGGGAACCTCGTCTTTATTCTTCTGCCGGCCATCCCGGGACCGCAGGTAGCCGCTGCCTATATCGGCGCGAGCTTCGTGCGCTCAGCGCTCGCCGGCGCCGGGCTCTATCTGCTCTGCTCCTGGTGGGCATCGCCCCCGGTACGTGAACCAGGGCTCCTCATCGCTTTCGGCTTCTTCGGTGCGGCCATCATGGCGGCCTTGGGGCTCATCACGGCGCTTTGGGCCGAAAAATACGATCAGATGGGAGCGGTGATGAATTTCGTCATCATGCCGCTCACCTTCCTTTCGGGCGTCTTTTATTCCGTGGATTCGCTTCCGCCCTTCTGGCAGGCCGCGAGCCGCCTTAATCCCTTCTACTACTTGGTAGACGGCTTTCGGCAGGGATTTTTCGGCAGCGGCGACACCAATACGACGCTGAGCCTCCTCATCGTTGCCGCAACGGCTTTGGCCGTCACGGCGGCCGCTGTAGTGCTACTCGTTAAAGGCTGGAAGATCCGCACCTGAAGAAGGCGCTCACGCGGATCTTTCCATGACGGACTGAATCACGCGCTGCTGCTCATCAAAATACGGATTGAAGGTCAGACGGGCACGGAGCTTGCCGCGGCGCTTGTCGCCCCAGGCGCCATAGTCGACCTCGCCCCGGCGGCAGGCTGCGTAGGAGGGCTTTTCGCCCTCGGGCGTACAGATATGCGAGCGGCCATGCCGGCCGTATTCCGGATTGTCGGGGGAGAAGCTCATCGCCATGTGCGAGAAGCTCCAAATGCGCTCGGACGGTATTTCATCGGGATGCACAATAATCCGCGGATCTTTGGCGGCTTTACCCAGTCCTTCGCGGGAGCCGTACCAGATGAAGCGGGACTGCGCGGAGGTAAAGCGCTGCGGAATCCATTCAATGAGCGATTGGGCGTCGAGAATGGAGTCGTGCTCGGAGAGCATCACCACAGCAGGCTTGGCAAAGGGCTTCGCCTTGAGCGCATCATCGACGCCGCGCATGGTATCGACGAAGGCCGCGAGTCCCGGCACCGGGACCATCGTGTAGCGAAAGGCTGTCTGACCGCCCATCAGGGATTCCTGAGGTTCCCTGAGCCACGTGATGAAGGGCTTTAAGAGCGGCGCGAGGAAGGTGAGATGCGTGTGCACGACAAAGGCCGGCGAAAAGAGCAGCAGCCCGTCGGCATCCGCTTGGCCGGTAAGCGCGGCCTCGAGCGCCAGATTGCAGCCGGTGGAGAAGCCCCCCAGCCACATCGGACGCGGCTTCCCGTCGGTGCCCGGTTCCAGCTGATTGAGATCCCGCCGCAGCACGGCAGCCTGTTCATTCACTACGCGCCGCCAGTCGTCAGCCGTCGGAGCTGCCATATCTTCGGGCATGGTTCCGCAGCCGGGAAGGAGCACTGTGCGCACCAGCCATCCAGCAGCCGAAAGGTTCTTCGCTTGGTCAACAAAGGACCACGGCGAATCGCCTAACCCGTGAATGCAGAGAATGCCGCCCAGAATCGGCGTGCCCGAGGGCGGACGTGTCTCAGCAGGGCAATTGGCTTCAAGTTCAAGCGCATGATCGTCCGTTGCCCAGCGTCGGCGCGATTCGATCCAGGCGCGCGTGTCGGCAGCATAGGCCGCAAAAGTCGTTTGCCCGAGAGGCTGTATGAGCGGCTCGGGTACATTCGGTTTAGAGGCGCATGCCGTGAGCGCGCCGGCGCTCAGAAGTGCGCTGCCCGCCGCCGCGGCATAGAGGAACCGCCGGCGAGAGAGGCCGCCTTGGGGCTGAGAGTGTGAGATATGGGAATGCTTCATGGTGAAATGAAGCGTAGCGCAAACGATATTTTCGAACAGCTTGCAATTGCATCTGATTTCTGCCTGATACCGCTTTTGCCGATCGCTCTCACGGCCGCAAAGGCAAATGCAGATAAAAAAGCAGCGTGACGGCGTCACGCTGCTCCAGGTGCTTATGCCGGCGAAGCGCCCTGACGAGTGTTCGCTAACCACTCGTTTTTAGGGGGATTGCGCTCGTCGGCAATAAGGGGAGAGGCTTACTTGCCCGCTTTGATGGCCTCTGCGATGGCATCGGCAGCAACGCGTCCGGAAGTGAGTGCCCAGCCGACGTTGGCGCCGGCAGGCGAATCGTCGCCCATCACGCCGCCCACAAGTTCACCCGCGCCGTAGAGGTTGGGGATGACTTTGCCGTTGCTCTGGATGAGATTGAGGTGATCATCCGTGCAGACGCCGCCCATAGTAGTGGCGAAGCGGGGCTTCTGTTCGACGATGTAGTACGGGCCTTCGGCGGCAATTTCAGCCTTCATGTACTGAACAGGACGGCCAAAGTCAGCATCCTTTTGTGCTTTCACAAAGCTGTTGTACTTGGCGACCGTTGCCTTGAGATTTTCAGCGTTGATGCCGGCAAGCTTGGCCGCTTCTTCAAGCGTCGCGCCCTTCACAAAGATAGGAGCCGACTTGCCGTTGGCGGCAAGGTACTTGTCAGCGTCTTCGTGCGAAACACCCGTTTCCGGGAGACGCTTATAGAAGCCCTCCCAAGACTTTTGATCCATGAAGACATAAGCCATACCGCCCTTTTGCTGCAGCATCGGGTCGAGAATGTGACGGTTCGACGCCTTTTCGTTGACAAAGCGCAGACCGTCGCGGCTCACGAGGATGCCGGCCTGGTCGAACGCGCCGACATTGGCGTAGATGGTGGACTTGGCCTTGCCCGGCGCAACTTCAATGCCGTTCGGATAGCGCTTGCCGTATTCGAGGAGCTGGGTTTTCACGCCGAGCTTCTGGGCCATCTGCAGACCGTCGCCCGTTGAGGAGACGGGGCCGTAATAGAGCGTGTTCTTATAGGTATCCGTGAGAAGGTTCTTATTGTTGCCGTTGCCGCCGGTGGTAAGCAGCGTCTTCTTTGCGCGGATCGTGTATTTGGTGCCGGTGTTGCCGTCAACGGCTTCAACGCCCGTCACCTTGCCGTCCTCGACGATCAGTTTTTCAACACGGGTGTTGAAGAGAACCTTCGCACCGTTGGAGCCGATGACTTCGCGCAGATGCTGCGCCATCGTACCCGCGCCGCCCTGGAATTCAAGGGCGCGGCGATGGGAGTATTCGGCGAGGAACGGGAGGTCGTTCGGAATGAACTTGACGCCGACCTGATCGTGGAGCCAGTCGATCGTCGGACCGACGTTCTTTGCGTAGAGCGTGAGCTTGGAGAGGTCGTTGAGGTTGTGGCCATTGGCCTGGAAGTCCTTCACCATCGATTCGACCGAGTCATCCGTCACGCCGAAGGCCTTCTGGAGCTTGGAGCCCTGCGCGACCACTTGGCCGCCCGAAATGGAAGCGGCGCCGCCGATGAAGGGCATTTTCTCGACGAGAACGACGTTGAGGCCGTTCATGCGTGTGCGAATGGTGGCGGACATGCCGGCTCCGCCGCCGCCCACGACGACGACATCGGTGTCGACGGTTTCATTTTTCGCCTGCTTTTTAACAGCGAGCGGAACGAGCGCCGCAGGGTCCGCGCCGGCCTGCTTCACCGTGTCGGCTACGGCCGTGCGGATCGCCGTTGAGGTGATGGTGGCGCCGGTAACGCCGTCAACCTGCGGGGATTGACGCTCTACGATGCGGCCCGGGAGCAGCTCAGCGGCCTTGGAGCCGATGCCCGGGGTTTCGGAGTGCGTAACCTTGACGTCGGCAATCTTATCCTTCGTGAAAGTGACCGTGACTGTTACGTCGCCGTGGATGCCCGGCGCTTTGGCCGTATAGGTGCCCGCCTTAAATTCAGCGGCGGATGCGCCGACGGCAAATACCGCGGCAATGGAAAGCGTGAGGAGAGTCTTCTTCATATTGAAATCTCTGCGGTGAGAAGTTGGAAGAAAGTGAAATTCAAGCATCCGCCGCCGTGACTGGAAGCGGCGGAAGTCTTGGAAACGGCGGATCAGAACAGATCACTGAGGATTCATAGCCTTGTGGAGCACTTCAAGGACATTGAGACAGTCCTCGGCAGGAATTTGACCGGGGGCGCTCGCTTTGCCGCCGACGCTCGCAAACGTGAGGTCAGAGCCGAATCCTTCGCCCGTAATGCGGGTGAGTACGCCCCATTTGCCCATGGCCATCGTGAGCATCGGACGGTTCGAGTAGTAGTGGCGGACTTTGGCCGTCGCGTTCATCACGGTGAGGGCGTCTTCAGGCGAAGCGGCCATGACGGCGAGTTTCAAAATATCCGCGCCGGCTTCCTCTTCGAGCAGGAGGCGGCGGATCAGTTCGCCTTCGTCCGGAGTGAATTTGAATTCATGGTCGCTGATAATCACCTTCACGCCTTTCTTGTGAGCGGTGTCGACGAGCCGGCGCACCATGGCGGCATCGCGGAAAAGCTCAATATCGACGATATCGGTACGGCCTTCGGTGAGTACCGCTTCGTAGACTTCTCCGTAGTAATCGTCCTCGGCAATGAAGGGACCGCCGTCCGTGCCGTTGCGAAGCGTCACGAGCACAATCTTGTCGCCCGCGGCCTCATAGGCGCGGCGGGTCACATCAGCATACTGTTTGGGTTCAAGACGGCCCAGATAGTCGATGCGGACTTCGATCATGTCGAGCGTCTTCATCGCCGCAAAGCGCTTCACCGTCGCAACGAGATCGTCCGGCGTCTTGGCGGTGGTGGGCGCGATGAGCTTCGGGCGGCCTGTGCCAATGGATCGTCCCTTGATTTCGATGGGCTCGACGGCGCCGGGCTGCCAGCCCTTGACACGATTCATCGTATCGATCGGACGCGTCTTGCCTTCGAATTGATCAATGGTGCTCGCCTGAGTGACGCCTGCGACAGAGACTGCGGCGGCGAAAGCGGAACTGAGGAGATGACGGCGCTGCATAAGGGTGCTCTTTTTTTCTGATAGTTAGTGGAATCAACGGCGAAGCAGAATCTTTTGGGTAAATTCGATTTCTGCTCCGGATGTGCAGAAGGAGTTTGCTACAGTGCCTTTCCTGGGCCTACCCCCGTTCGGGGGAGGGGCTGACATTCTTGTTTTTTGCCGGACTTATGGCTTCGATTTCGCTGCGGCTGCTGATTCCTTTCGTCTGCTCATTCGTTTCTTTATTTGGGGCGGAGCCGGCCGTCGGACGTCCTCCGGAGGGAGAGACGCCGGCTGCGGTTTCTTCGGCGTCCCTCGCCATAGATCCTCAGGCGCAGCAGTTTCGCCCTGTGATCACGATTGCAGAACTCGATACATTGGTCAATCCCTACGACGCTTTCATGCTTCGGCAGACGGCGGCGGCCTTGCAGCGCGCACTGCCGAAGTATTTCGTCAGGACCGTGACGATCGCTGACGCCGAGGCGAAGACTCAGATTGAGCGTCTGCGTCCGGACTTTCTTTTTGCGCCGGCTTCTTTTTCCGGCATGACCGGAGTCGAGGCTGCCCGTATCGCCACTCGGCGCACGAATCTTGCCCAGAGCGCAGAGCGTTCAGTGGGAGCCGTGTTCGCTGTCCGTGCGGATTCCCGCTTTCAATCCCTTGCGGATTTGCGCGGCCGCAGGGTCTTTGCGGGACTCCCGACGGCCATCGACGGCTGGCTTGCAGCCGCACGGGAACTCCGGCAGCAGGGGTTCGAACCGGATCATTTTTTTGGGTTTGTCGGATACCGCAACAATGCTTATCCGGATGTGCTTTCTGCACTCCTCAACGGCTCGACCGATGCGGCGATTCTGCCCGCCTGCCTGCTTGAAGCCGTGCGCATGCACGGTCTGGTGCGTGCGGAGGATATTCGGGTTATTAACGCCAAGACCGGAGACCTTGCCTGTGCGCACTCAACGGCGCTTTATCCGGATTTGAGCTTATGGTCGCTTTCTTCCGCTCCGGAAACAGCTGTACGCGATATGACCGTGGCGCTCCTGGGGCTCAGAGATGCGAGCGGGTATGAGTGGCTCACAAACGTTTCGCATGCGGATGTCGACGGGCTTTTGAAGGACCTGGAAATCGGTCCCTATGCTTATTTGAAGGATATGAGTCCCCGCGCACTCATTGAACGGCACTTTGGCAAAGTACTGGCAGCAGCTGGGTTTTTGCTGCTCCTCGTATTGAATGAACTGAGGCTGCATGCGTTGGTGCGGCGCCGCACGCGGGAACTCGCTAAGGCGATGAATGAACGTGAGCGTCTTGCCGAAGAAGCTTCTGCCGCTCGGCTCGAACTCGCCGGTTTTGAACGCCGCTCGATTGTGCAGCAGATGTCGAGCATGATTGCTCATGAAATCAATGCGCCCGTGGGCGCTTTGCGCACCTGGGCGGCCGTGATCCGCATGAAGTGTCCGCAGCGCGTTTTCCGCGATGATGAAACCAGTGCGCATGCCGGACTTGAGCAGGCTCTCGGGCGCATCGACTATGAAGCGAACCGCATCGCCGACATCGTCTCGAGCGTGCGCGCATATGCGAAAAAAGAGGACGAACCGCTGGCGGCATGTGACCTCATGCCAATCATTGAGCGGGCGATAAGCGCTTTCCGTGCGGAAGAGCGAAGCGCCGAACGCACAAAAGTGGTTTTTTCTTCTGCAGTGCGTGAAGCTTGGACTACAGGGCGTCCCCTCGAACTCGAAATTCTCTTTCTCAATCTGGTGCGTAATGGTGCATCAGCGATGAAGTCAATGAAGGATTCGCTCGATGAACCTGCCGAAATTCGTCTCACGCTCGATAAACCGCAGGAAACCGCAAATCGCTGGCGGATACGGGTGGAGAATCCCGGCGTCATGCTCGACGCGGGTTCACTCGAGCGCCTTAATCGCAAAGCGGCCAGCGTTTCAGCCGATCCTTCAACCTTCGGCGGCTTGGGACTCGGTCTTTCTATCTGTCGAGGCATAGCCGATCGGCATGGCGCCTCTCTTCTCTTTGAAGCTCGCCCGACGGGAGGCGCTGCGGCTGTCGTTATGATCGATGCTCGGGATTTGCCGCTCTAAAAGGATTTTTTCCATGAAATGCATTCTGCCCACGCCTTTGGTGCGTCTTGTCGACGATGACAATGACTTTCGTGAAAGCCAAAAGGCCTTTCTCACAGCGCTTGGCTGGCAGGTGGAGGATTGGGAAAGTCCGGCGGCGTTTCTTCAGGATGACGACCTCCAGCGTCCGGGGTGCGCTGTGCTGGATATCCGCATGCCCGGCATGACAGGGCTTGATCTGCAGCGGCGTTTTGTAGAGGCCGGGAGCTGCTTGCCGGTGATTTTTTTGACCGGGTACGGCGATGTTGCAACGGCGGTGCATACCATGAAATATGGTGCACTGGATTTCCTTGAAAAACGAGGGGATCCGATGGTGCTGGCGGCTGCCGTGGAGCGTGCCTGCAAAAAGTCACTTGCGGCAGCGAAGGCGGCAGCCGAAGCTCAGAGCTATCAGACGGCCTACGATGCGCTGACGCCCCGAGATCGTGAAGTTTTTGTGCTTGCGGCTAAAGGGCTTTCCAATAAGGAAGCTGCCGAAGTGCTCGGCATCGGTGCGGAAACCGTCAAGATGCATAAAGCCAATGCTTATGCCAAATTGGGCGTTCAGAGTTCTCTCGAGGCTTATCAGTGGCTGGAGAATCTCCCGACGCCGCAGCCCAAGGATGTGCCATGACGACGCGCAGAACGCTTCTCACCGCGGGCGCAGTTGCCTCGGCCTTGCCGTCATCGCTTCTGGCAGTTGCTCTTGAAAATTCATCCGATGCGCTCGAGACTTGGCAGCAGGTCATCGTGATCGGTTCCGGGCTCGCCGGTCTGACAGCCGGCGCGAGCGCACTGGAGTCCGGTGCCCGGCGCGTGCTGATATTGGAAAAAGGACCGCTTGTCGGCGGTCACTCTCTTTATTCGAGCGGCTCCATCGCTGCGGTGGCGCCGGATCGTGCCGGAGCATTTTCAAATGGCTGGCGCGACTCTGTCGAACAGTTTGTGGCTGATGCGCTCGCTGTGGGCGGCGGCAGCGGAGACCCGGAACGTTTGGTGCAGATTGCCCGCGGGTCCGCAGCTATGCTCGACTGGCTTGAAGGGCTCGGCGTCTCCTTCGGCCGCCCCTTTGAAGCCCGATCGGGACTTCATCCGCGCAGCTGGGCAATGCCGGGCAATTCTGCCGGACGGAGCTATGTTCTCGCTGTCATGGACTGCTATCGGCGTTTGGGCGGGAAAACAATCCTCTCGGCGAAGGTTGAAACGCTTGAACGGCAGGAATCGTGCTGGAAGGTCGGCGTAACCATTCGCTCAGAAAATGAAGTTCGCCTCAAGTATTTCCAAGCGCCTGCCGTCATCATTGCGTCCGGCGGCTTTACCGCCAATGTCGAACGCCGCATGAAGATCATGGAGCAGCTCACTCCCGATATTCATACGAGTGCCGATCCTTATGGCACCGCTTGGGACGGCGCACAAGGCGATGGTTTGGACCTGGCGCAGCGCGCCGGCGGCGTTATTGCCGAAGGTTTCGGCTTGCAGCTGCTGCCTTTTTGGGGCGGCCGATTAATCGACTATGCGGGCGGCGACATGTACGTGGATGAAACCGGCCGACGCTTCGTCGATGAAAATTTGCCTTGGAATGCGATTTCTGAACACATCCTCAGTCTGAAGTCCCGGCGCTGCTGGGTGATCACCGATGCGCAGTCTTATAAGGGTGCAACGCTGAGTCTGAAGCTCATCAACGGCATCGTGAGAAAAGCCGGCTCCATCAGGGAGATGGCAGCAGCGATGAGGATCCCTCCGACGGTGCTCGAACAAACGTTCGCCCAATACAATCGGGCGGCTGATGCAGGGCTGGATCCGCTGACCGGCAAAAAGTTCTTCACCCAAAGAATCGAAAAGCCGCCCTTTTATTTTGGTGAGGAGCAGATCTATGTGCACACCACTTTGGACGGCATTTTGACGGATGCCCAGGCGCAGGTGCGTGCGCAAACGGGGGGCGTTATTCCGGGACTTTTTGCCGCTGGAGAGGTCGTCGGAGGGATTTTTGGTTTTGACCGGCTCGGCGGCGCCGGCATCACGAACTGCCTTGTGATGGGACGCATCGCCGGCCAAAGAGCTGTTGAATGTCAAAGCGGCACTTAAATGCCGGCATGGCTCCTTTCTAAAGGACTTGGGGCGAGCCCTCAATGCGGCAGAGGATTGGGCCAGCCTAGTGTCACTTAAGGGGCGGTTCCAGCTGTCCTCTCCGGCCGAAATGCAGAGCTTCGCTTTATAGATTGCCGGCCTTTGTCGGGCTGCAAAAAAAATGCTCCCGAAGAAACGGCATGCGTTCATCGGGAGCTTAAAGCTGCCATCCGCTCGAAGCGCTGAAGGGAGAAGGCCCTTCAGCGCCTAGGGCGTCATTACATGCGCTTGTGGCAGGTGCGGGAAATCACATCGAGCTGTTGCTCGCGCGTCAAATCGATGAACTTCACGGCATAGCCGGAGACGCGGATGGTGAAGTTCGCGTACTCGGGCTTTTCGGGGTGTTCCATCGCGTCGATGAGCTTCTCCGTACCGAAGACATTGACGTTGAGATGGTGAGCGCCCTGAGCGAAGTAGCCGTCCATCACGTTGACGAGATTGTCCGCGCGTTCGTCAAGCGAGTGGCCGAGCGCGTCGGGGCTGATCGTCTGGGTGTTGGAAATGCCGTCAAGCGCATACTCGTAGGGGAGCTTTGCTACGGAATTGAGCGAGGCGAGCAGACCGCTCTGCTCTGCGCCGTAGCTTGGGTTGGCGCCGGGCGCAAGCGGCGCGCCGGCTTTGCGGCCGTCGGGGAGCGATCCTGTAGCTTTGCCGTACACCACGTTGGACGTGATCGTGAGAATCGAGGTCGTCGCTTCGGAATGACGGTAGGTCGGGTAGCGGCGGATGCAGGTGAGAAACTCCTTGAGGAGCCACACAGCAAGCTTGTCCGCACGATCGTCGTCGTTGCCGTAACGCGGGAAGTCGCCTTCCGTTTCATAGTCCACCACCACACCGGCCTCATTGCGGATCGCTTTCACGCGGGCGTACTTGATTGCACAGAGTGAATCGACCACGTGTGAGAATCCGGCAATGCCGGTTGCGAAGGTGCGGCGCACGTCGGTATCAATGAGCGCCATTTCAGCGGCCTCATAGAAGTACTTGTCGTGCATGTAGTGGATGAGGTTGAGCGTATTGACGTAAATCCCCGCGAGCCAATTCATCATGGGCTTGAAGCGCAGCATCACTTCGTCGTAGTCGAGGTACTCGCTCGTGATCGGGCGGAAGGCCGGCGCCACCTGCGTGCCGGTCTTTTCGTCAACGCCGCCGTTGATGGCGTAGAGCATGCACTTGGCGAGGTTGGCGCGAGCGCCGAAGAACTGCATTTCCTTGCCGGTTTCGGTGGCCGATACGCAGCAGCAGATCGAATAGTCGTCGCCCCAGATCGGACGCATCACATCGTCGTTTTCGTACTGGACGCTCGACGTATTGATGGAGACCTTGGCCGAATATTTGCGGAAAGCCTTCGGCAGGTTCTTCGAATAAAGCACCGTGAGATTGGGTTCCGGAGCCGGCCCCATATTTTCGAGCGTATGGAGGAAGCGGAAGTCGCTCTTCGTTACCATCGAACGGCCGTCCATGCCGAGACCGGCCATCTCCAGCGTGGCCCACACCGGGTCGCCAGAGAAGAGCTGGTTGTAGGCCGGAATACGGGCAAACTTCACCATGCGGAACTTCATGACGAGGTGGTCAATGAGCTCCTGCGCTTCAGTTTCCGTGAGCGTCCCTTCAGCGAGATCACGCTGGATATAAATATCGAGAAAGGTAGAGATACGGCCCACGGACATGGCTGCGCCGTTTTGCGTGCGGATGGCGGCAAGGTAGCCGAAATAAAGCCACTGCACGGCTTCGCGGGCATTCTTCGCCGGGCCGGAAATGTCAAAGCCGTAGCTTTCGGCCATGACTTTCATCTGTCCGAGTGCGCGGATTTGGTCGGAAAGTTCCTCACGCTGACGGATAACGTCGTCAGTCATGATGCCGCAGCCGCAGTTGGCGAGGTCCTTCTTTTTTTCCGCGACCAGTGCGTCAATGCCGTAGAGCGCTACGCGGCGGTAGTCGCCCACGATGCGGCCGCGTCCGTACGTGTCGGGCAGACCCGTAATGATGTGGTTGCGACGGGCCACGCGCATCTCGTCGGTGTACGCATCAAAAACACCCTGATTGTGGGTCTTGTGGTACTCGTTGAAGATCTTGGTGTATTTATCGTTCACATGGAAGCCGTACGTGCTCGCCGCTTCCTGAGCCATGCGGATGCCGCCGTAGGGCATGAACGCACGCTTGAGGGGCTTGTCGGTCTGCATGCCGACCACCTTCTCGTATTCCTTATGTTCAGGGTCGAGATAGGCGGCAGGGTAGGCTGTAATGGAGCTGACAATTTCGGTTTCACAGTCGAGCACGCCGCCCCTGGCGCGTTCTTCCTTTTGAAGTTCGGCCAGGTGTCCCCAGAGTTTGCGGGTAGCGTCAGTGGGTTCGGCGAGGAACGATTCGTCGCCGTCATAAGGGGTGTAGTTCTGCTGCACGAAGTCGCGCACGTTGACGTCGTCGCGCCAGTGATCGCCTCGGAAGCCTCTCCAAGCGTTGGTCATATAAACCTCCAGAAATAATCAAAGCATTCAAAAGTTTGGGGAAATCGGTCAGTCGCCGAACGCATGCAGAATGCGTTTCGCATTGGCTACGCGTTCAGGTTCGGGGGGCAGAACGTCTCGGATTTTGTTGGGTATTCCGAGTCGGTCCCATTTGGGGATGGCAAACGTGTGGTAAGGAAGCACCTCCACGCGTTTGACCGTTCGAAGCTCGGCAACGAAGGCGGCGAGTTTCACCAGCGCGGCATCTTCATCCGTCCAGCCCGGCACGAGCACATGGCGGATCCACATGGGTTTGCCGTGTTCGGAGAGCCACTGGGCGCAGGCCAGAATGGAGTCGTTCTTCCAGCCGGTCAGCCGCTTATGTGTCGGCGGGTCAATGTGCTTGAGGTCGAGCATCACGAGGTCGGTCGACTTCATGAGACGCTCAAATTTGACGAGCCACGCCGGATCCTTTGTGAAGGGCAGACCGCACGTATCGAGCGTGGTGTTGATGCCTTCGGTTTTGGCCAGTTCGAAGAGTTCAATCAGAAAGTCGATTTGCAGGAGGGGCTCTCCGCCGCTTACCGTGATGCCGCCCTCTTTGCCCCAGTACGGGCGGTAGCGCAGCGCCATGCGAAGCACTTCGGCAGCAGACTTTTCTTCACCGGCATGAATGCGCCAAGTATCAGGATTGTGACAGTAGACGCAGCGCATCCGGCAGCCCTGCATGAAGACCACAAACCTGACGCCGGGGCCGTCAACGGACCCGAAGGTTTCGTAGGAATGTATGCGGCCGAGAGGCATTCGTCGGATCTCCGAGAGGGAATAATGGCGTGAAAAAATAGTCAGGCGAAAGTCTGAAGGAAGCAGATTGCATTGCGAGGCTATCAAGCGTACGGGTTTATGCCAATCCTTCAAAAGAAGCAGGTGACAGCGGCAGACCGCAGCAGAGCAAATGGGCTGAAAGCACAGCTAAAACAAATGCTTTCTCATGCATGAAAGTAAGTTACCGGATAAGTGCTTCCTCGTAGGTACTTCTTTTGATTGATTGTACGGTTCAGCTTGATGATACGCAAAGAATTCGGGTCCGCTTACGTATTCATGATTACATTGATTTGTCTTGTAAATCAATGACATTAAGGATTATCGAGGTACTTTACTTTGAAACGAAAAAAGCCGAAGCGCATGAAGGACGCTTCGGCTTGAGTTTGAACTTTTAAAAAGGCTGAGGCCGTTTCACAACACTCGCGCGAGGAAGGACTTTGTACGCTCTTCTTTGGGCGCGACCAGAATTTCCGATGGTGCGCCTTCTTCAATGATATGGCCGCCGTCCATAAAGACCACGCGGTCGGCGACCTCTTTGGCAAAGCCGATTTCGTGCGTCACGACGATCATCGTCATGCCGGATTCAGCCAGCCGCTTCATGACGGCAAGCACTTCGCCCACGAGTTCCGGGTCAAGCGCAGAGGTCGGTTCGTCAAAGAGCATAACCTTGGGTTCCATGGCAAGTGCGCGGGCAATAGCAACGCGCTGCTGCTGACCGCCCGAAAGGCTTGCCGGATAGGCGTCGGCCTTGTCGAAAAGCCCGACGCTCTTGAGGAGTTCAACAGCACGGGTCTTGGCTGCCGCCGGATCCTTTTTAAGAACGAGCTGCTGGGCAAGCATGACGTTCTCAATGACGGTTTTGTGCGGCCAGAGATTGAAGCGCTGAAAAACCATGCCCAGGTGCTCGCGCACGTGATTGAGGTCGGTCTTCGGATTGGTGACTTCGACGCCGTTGAAGAAGATGGCGCCGGAGGTCGGTATCTCAAGGGCGTTGATGCAGCGAAGCATCGTGCTCTTGCCCGATCCCGAAGGGCCGAGCACAACGACCTTTTCGCCCGGCATGACGTTGAGATTGATGCCGTCGAGCACGACATGGTCGCCGAAGGCTTTCTTCAGATTCTGAATGGATACGATGGGTTCGGTCATGGCTCTTAGCTCCCAATGCCGTTGTCGCCGCGGCCGAGGCGGGCTTCAAGTCTGCGGATGCCCCAGGCGAGGAGCAGCGTCATCACCCAGTACACGCAGGAAATGGTGATGTAGGGTTCCCAGTAGCGGGCCGAAGCGCCCGCGACAGTACGGGCGGCGTAGGCGAGTTCGGCCAGGCCGATGGCGGAGATGAGCGAGGAATCCTTCAGGATAGCAATGGCGTTGTTGCCGAGTGCGGGCAGCATGCGGCGGAAGGCCTGCGGCAGGATGATCGTACGCATGGCCTGCATGTAGGACATGCCGAGCGAGCGGGCAGCTTCCATCTGTCCCTTATCGAGCGACTGAATGCCGGCGCGAAAGATTTCACACATATAAGCGCCCGAATTCAGGGTGATGGCGCAGACGCCGGCGAGCATTGCGCCGTAGTTCGAGCGGATGTCGCGGGCAAGCTGGCCCGAAATCAGCAAGCCGTCAACCGGGTGAATAAAGACCGGGAGCACGGCAAAGTACATGAGAAAAATCTGCACAAAGAGCGGCGTTCCGCGAAAGAAGCTCACGTAGACCGTGATCGGCCAGCGCACGCAGTAGTGCAGGAAGCCTTTAAGCGGGTTGTAGCGCGCCTGTGCGAGGCGGCCCATGCCTAAGAGCGTTCCCAGACACATGCCCAGGCAGACGCAGATGATGGTCACCTGAACGGTCGTCCAGGCGCCATGGACGAAAAGCGGCCAGTATTCCGCAATAACACTGGATTCGAAGCCAAACATGAGGGATCCTTTTTGTTGTTGTTCTGAATAAGGAAAACGCCGCGTCCGGATATGTCGGATGAGCGGCGCGCTTTAACCTTGAAGCCGATGAGCAGCCGGGGAATCCTCTGTTGCCCTCTGCTTCAAGGATTGAGTCAAAGGACGATCACTTCGTGAAGGCCGGAAGCTTCGGAGCATCCGAACCGAACCACTTGCGGTAGACCTCGTTGTAGGCGCCCGACTCGATAACCTTCTTCAGGCCCGCGTTGACGTCGTTGAGCACCTGAGTGTTGCCCTTGCGCACGCCAATGCCGAAGTACTGTTCCTGGAATTCCGGATCACGGCACTGATTGAACTTCTTGTCGGGGTTCTGCTTCATGTACCACTGCAGCACGCCCACGTCGCCGATCATGGCGTCGACGCCGCCGTTGGCGAGCTCTTCAAGCGCGAGCGGCGTGTTGTCAAAACGGCGGATGTTGGTCGAAGCCTTGCCGAAGGCGTTCGAAGCGGCTACGTCGCCAGCAGAAGCATTGACGACGGCGATCAGCTTGCCCTCGAGATCCTTGAGGCTCTTAATCTGCAGGTTCGAGCTCGTGAGGATGAGCTGGTGGGCGAGGAAGTAGGGTTCGGAGAAGTCGACGGCCTCCTTGCGCTTGTCCGTGATGGTGATGCCGGACATGATGATGTCGCGGTCACCGTTGTTGAGCGCCGGGAAGATGGTCGACCAAGTGGTATTGACGAACTCGACGTCAAAGCCCTGAGCCTTGGCGATGGCTTTCATCAAATCGATGTCAAAGCCGACGATTTCTTTGTTCGGCGCTTCGTATTCAAAGGGACGATAGGTCGCGCCTGTGCCGACCGTATAGGTCACAGCCTGAACGGCAGTGGAGGCGAGCAGAGCAGCAAATGCGGCGGCAGTGAGAACTTTGGTCTTAAGAGACATAAACAAACTCCATCAATCGGAGCGGTCTGCAGGAGGTTCTGCGGCCGCATATTTGAATTTTCGAAAGCGAATTTTGCTGATCATGACTCAAGCTGTAAAGGCTTCTTTTGAAAGCGCAAATGCGTTTCCTGCGCCAAGTTGATGCGGCCTAGGACTTGAGGCTTAGTTGCTGATATTTGTCGACAACATGGCCTTGCATCACCAGTCTAAAAACGTATGATTCGAGGGACTCGGATGCTGCAAAATCAGGTGCGGCGAGTGCATCCGGGATCGACTGCACCTCACGAGCAGGCGCTGCGGCCGGCATTCCCTCAGACTTCTATTTTGATCGCCCCAATGACCGGGCCGGCTCGTTCTCCGAAGACGGTCATGACTTGGTTCGGCAAGGGCGCAATTGATTTGTTAATATCATGCTGTTAGCATTGATTTAGCATAAAAAGGAGATGCTGTGGTAAACATTCAAGTGCGAGTAGATGAACAACTCCGCGACCAAGCCCAACAAATCTTGTCCCAGATGGGTATGGATATGACTACAGCTGTAAGGCTGTTTCTTCACCAGTTAACTGTTGACAAAGGGCTGCCGTTCCGTCCTACGATCGATCCTTTTTTTAATGAAGCAAATCTTCGGTATTTGGAGCGCGCCATCGCCGAAGCCAAGGCAGGGAAAAACATTGAACAACATCAGCTTTTGGATGTTTAACCATGTTGCTGGTTTGGTATTCCAAGGGTTGGGAAGATTACTTGCAATGGCAGCAAGAGGACAAAAAAGTAGTTCGTCGCATCAATGCGCTGATCGCAGATGCATTGCGTCATCCAACGGAAGGAATAGGGAAGCCTGAATGTCTTAAACACCAATTATCTGGAGCCTGGAGCCGCAGAATCACACAAGAGCACCGCTTGGTTTATCTTTTTGACCAAGAAAAATTAGTCATCGTTAGCTGTCGGCTGCATTATGAGACTTGAACTTGATCTATCGGCCCAACATGGCCGGCGGATTTTCTTTTGTTCATTGGATCAGACGGTATCTCTTTTCCGTTCCGACTCATTCTCATCCTCCAGAACCCCTCGTTCGCAGGGAAGCGGAGGAATGGCGTCGGGAAGCTGCAAAGGCTTTTATTGAAAGTGCAAATGCGTTTCCTGCGTCAAGTTGATGCGGCATAGGGCTTGATGTTTAGTGACAACATGGCCTCGCATCGTCATTCTTAAACGTATGATTCGAGGGACTCGGATGCTGCAAAATCAGGTGCGGTGCGCGCATCCGGGATCAGCTGCGCTTGACGGGCATGTGCTGGCGCGATAAGTTTTCATGCTTAACTAACGATGCTGGCGACAACGGAACGCTTGCTCCCTTCTTTTTATCGATCTGTCAATAAGCGGCTTGTGCTGCGGCCGACATTCCTTCTGGACGCTTCATGGACGAGGAAAGCCTCTTTCGCGACATTCACAACCACCTGATCCATCAGGCGCAGGAAGGCGGCAAGATGGATACGGAAATGAAGCTCGCCGAACGGTTCAACGTTTCCCGCTACCGCGTGCGTCGGGTGCTCGACATTCTCACGCGGATGGGGATCATCCACCGTGCGCAGAAACGCGGACTCACCGTGCTTGATCCTGAGCCCGAGAAGCTTTCCAAAAACATCGGCTCTCAGCTGACTGTGAGCGGCTTCAACGCTATGGAAGATCTTGAAGCCCGCATGCTCATCGAACATGCCGTGCTCGAGCTCGCCGTCAAACGACTCACGCCGATGACGGCCGGCCGCCTGACGGAGAAGGTCGGTCAGCTCGAACGCGTGATGATCTCGGGCGCCGCGGTGATTGAAATTCACCAGTCTTTTCGCCTCGAATTGATTTCGGGCTGCGGCAACCGCGTGCTGCAGGTCTTTGCCGAGTCACTGCTTACGGAATGCCTGCGGCTTTTGCGGGAAACAGGGGAAAGCCTGCCGTCGGATTATCTTTCGGATTTAATTACCGGAGACCGGCGTCTTCTGGACGCCATTAAACAGGGCAGCATGGACGAGGCCTGCGAGGCGCTCAATACCGTGATTCAGCTGGAAGTAGCCGGTGCCGCTGACGACCTGAGGCGCGGCGAAGCAGCGGCAGGCTCGATGGATAAAAAAGCATAGAGCCGCGCGTTTTGCCGCGGTGCGGCCCATCGGCCGGCGAATGGCTATCTGCCGGCCGAGAGCTTCTAATGGCGCACGTTAGGCGCGGAACACTTCCCTGTGCGCAGGCGTGCGTCCCAAAATTTCCGCCACTTCAGCGCGGACATCGGTCACCTCAATAAGGCTCAGCAGGCGCTCGGCCAGTGCGTCGACATCTGCGGGCGTGAGCACCATACCGACCACCGAGCGGAACTTTTTAAGGAGTGCCTCGTCCGTGACGGGATTAACAGGACTGCCAAGCGGCATGGGAACGCGCGTTTCAAACGCTCGCCCGTCCTTCAAGGTGACTTGAACGATCGGTTCGTCGTCGTCCTTTTGACGCTTGTCGACTTCGAATCGGATCTTCGCCATCGTTTCAGCAATGCGGGGATCTTCACGCTTTTCGCGCGTGAAGGAGGCAAGACTGGCCGAGCCGAAAACCAGATCGGCGGCCACGCTGTAGGGGATCGAGAGCTGCGCGGCATTCATCGGATGAATGGCCGTACCCCCGCACATGCCGTAGACGAACGGGTTGATGATGATGAGAATTTCAGCAATCTCGTCAGCTTTGAAGCCATATTTGGCCATGAGATTGTCGACGGCATCGATCGAAGAATGGGTCGAGCGGCAGGAGGCGTGCGGCTTGATGGACACTCGGGCGAGTTTCCAGTTTTTGCCTAAGTCACGCAGCCAGGCGTCCGGATCCGATGACGTCGGAGCGTAGGAGTGGTTGAAGCCGCCCCAGACCTCTTCGAAGGCTTGAGCCGGCCCCGTGAAGCCCTGACGAGCCAGCAGCGCGCTCATGAGACCGCCCTGAGCGGCATGGCCCGCATGCAGGCGCTTATTCTGAGCGCCGTCATGAACGCAGGCCCAGAGGCCGCCTGAGTAGGCGCTGGCAATGCCGAGCGCGTGACGCGTCTGGAGCGCATTCAGTCCGAGAATCTTGGCCGCGGCCGCAGCTGCCCCGAAGGGGCCGCAGGTACCCGTGGAATGAAAACCCGCACCGTTGTGGGGTTCGTAAGCGCCGCAGGCTTCGAGCGCTCTGCGGGCGATGTCGTAGCCGAGCACCACGGCGGTAATGAATTCTTTGCCGGAAACAGGGCGCCCGGCAAGTTCGAGTGCAGCGACGGCTGCCGGCACAACCACTGCACCGGAATGGTCGCAACCGCCAGTGTCGTCGAGCTCAAAAGCATGAGAGGCGGTGCCGTTCACAAGGGCGGCATTGAGCGGGGTCATTTTTTCGCCGCGCCCCCAAAGCGGAGCGGCGCCGCTGCCTTCCCCAGCGGCATGAAGCGTCTGCGTGAGGATCGTCGTTTCCGGTGCAATGGCGCCGGCCGTGCCGGCTCCGATGGAATCGAGGATGTGGCGGACGGCCTTTTGTGCGATGGCTTCCGGGAGATCCTCAAAGGTGGTACGAACGACGAAGCGCGCCAATTCGGCGCATTTGGTTTGATCAGCGGGAATGAGTTTTTCCTGACTCATGGTGGTTCCTTTGGATGGTGCGGGCTGTGTGCGAATTGAATCCTAAGCCGAAATGAAGCTCTTTGTCGCTCTCCGAGCAGCGTAAAGGCGTGCCAGTCGACCTTGAGCGTCGTCAATATTATGACAACATTCTCTCTATATTGTCGACAATATAGAGAGAATGTCGCTCATGACGATGATGTTGTCGATGACGACATCAATGAAACCACCACCAAAATGGAGAGAGATTCATGAGCAGCCAAGAGAGCAAGAGCCGCAGCGGTCGTTTTGACCTGCCGGCCAACGAACTGGTTGAAAAGTTCAATGCGACGATTCCGTTCGAGCAGCGTGTGTGCCCGTTTGACATCAAGGATTCGCAGACGCATGCCACGATGCTTGCGCGTCAGGGCATTATTTCCGAAGCGGATGCGCAGGCCATCTGCCGAGGGCTTGACCAAGTTGCCGAAGAAATCCGCTCGGGCAAGTTTGTCTTCACCGTCAAGGACGAAGACATCCATATGGCGATTGAAAAGCGCATGACCGAAATCGTCGGACCAGCGGGCGGGCGGCTCCACACCGGCCGCAGCCGCAATGACCAGACGACGACCTCTACGAAGATGTATCTGCGTCATGTGATCCGCGAGGTCCAGGAGGCCATCCGCGGACTGCAGACAGAGTGTGTCGCGGTGGCGCGCGCCAATGCCGATGTGATCATGCCGGGCTTCACGCACATGCAGACGGGCCAGCCGATTCTCTTCGCACACTGGATGATGGCGTTCTTCTGGATGCTTGAGCGCGATTTCACGCGTTTTGGCGACCTCTATAAGCGCATGGGACGCTGTCCCTTGGGATCCGCGGCGCTCGCCGGCACGGATTTTCCGATTGACCGCGACTTTACGGCCAAAGCGCTCGGCTTTGATGCGCCGACCGAAAATTCGATCGACAGCGTTTCCGATCGTGACCACATGGTCGAATTCAATGCCGCAGCGGCAATGTGCTACATGCACCTGAGCCGGCTGTGCGAAGAGCTCGTCACTTTCTCGTCGCAGGAATTCAAGTTTATTGAACTCTCCGACGACTTCTGCACGGGTTCCTCCATCATGCCGCAGAAGAAGAATCCGGACATTGCCGAAAAGATTCGCGGTAAGACCGGCCGCATGTACGGCAATCTCATGGCGATGCTCACCATCATGAAGGGCATTCCGCTCGCCTACAACACAGACTTGTCCGAAGACAAGGAACAGGTTTTTGATTCGATCGACACGCTGCTCGACAGCCTCGCCATCGTAACGCCGATGATCGCCAAGATGAAAGTGAACGCAGAGCGGACACGCCGCGCAGCGGACATGGGCTACGCCAATGCGACGGACCTTGCCGACTACCTCGCCAAGAAAGGCATTCCCTTCCGTGAAGCGCACCACATCGTGGGGTCGATGGTGAACTACGCCATCAAGCATAACAAGCGTCTCGACGACTTCACTATGGACGAATACCGTCAGTTCTCCGACAAGATTGAGGAGGATATCCGTGAGGAAATCTCGCTCGAAACCTGTGTGAAAGCACGCCGGTCATTCGGCGGCACGGCGCCCGAACGCGTCCGTGAGCAGCTCGAACACGCCGATAAGGTTCTCTCTGAGGAAGCCAAAGCCCTCCAGGCTTAATGAGAACCGCCTTTAGGGCGGCTCCATTCCCTCCCTCTTGGGTGCGGTCGTACGTCTTCCTCACACCGTCGTCGGCCGCACCCGTCTTTCTTTGAGCTTTCAGCATTGATCTGGGCTGCAGATGCTGCAGCCCGGCAGGACTTTTTCGTCTCGAAAAGTCTGGAGATACATCATGGAAACCGATCTTAATTTTTGGCTGCAGCTTTTCACTGTTGCCTTCTGCATCGGCCTCGGCGGCCGATACGGCGGCGTTGGTCTCGGCGCTGCCGGCGGCCTCGGCGTCTGCATTCTGGTGCTTTTCTTCGGCCTCAAGCCGAGTTCTCCGCCCGTTTCAACCATTCTCATTATTGTGGCCGTCATCGCCTGCACATCGATTCTGCAGGGGGCCGGCGGTCTGGACTGGATGGTGAAGATTGCCGAGCGGATGCTGCGGCGGTGGCCCAAAGCCATTACGTTCGTCGCGCCTTTTGTCTGTTCCTTCTTCGTGATCTTTGTGGGGACGGCCTACGTGGCTTTTGCGGTCTACCCGGTGGTGGCAGAAGTGGCCACTCAGGCCCGCGTGCGTCCCGAGCGTCCGATTGCGGCTTCGGTTATCTCTGCGGGCATTGCCGTGGTGGCTTCGCCGATGAGCGCCGCAACTGCAGCGCTGGTGGCGTCGCTTTCGCCCTACAACGTGTCGCTTCTTGACATCCTGATGATTTCGGTGCCGGCCTTCATCATTGCCACTGCTGCAACCTGCCTTTCGGTTTATTGGCGCGGCACGGAGCTCGAAGATGATCCCGAATTCAAGCGCCGCGTTGCCGAGGGCGACTTTGAGGATCTGGTCCTCTCGCGCACGGACGACAAAAATGCGAAATCTTCGGGCCTCAATAAGGTGCGTCTCTCGGTCGCCATTTTCGCGATGGGTGTGGCGGTTGTGCTGCTCCTGGGCTTTTTCAAAGGGCTTTTGCCGACATGGACGACGCCTGACGGCCGCACCATCACGCTGCCGATCCCGTCGCTTATTCAGATGGTGATGCTCGCCTGCGGCCTCTTCATCATCGTGGCCTGCAAGATTCCGCCGCACAAATTCGCCGACGGTTCGGTTTTCCGCGCCGGTCTCATCGGCGTGGTAGGTGTTTTCGGCATCTCCTGGCTGACCGGGACGTTCTTTGACGGCTATCACGACCAGTTTGTGTCGCTCTTTAAGACCATGGCTGAATCGACGCCGCTCCTCTTCGGACTCGTGCTCTTTTTCTTCTCAGCGGTGATTCTCAGCCCGTCGGCAACCGTGGTAGCGCTCATGCCGCTCGGCGCAGCCATCGGCATCCCGCCGCTCCTTTTGGTGGCGCTTTATCCGGCAACGTGCGGAGATTTCCTCATTCCGGGCGGCGCACAGATCGGCTGCTGTTCGTTCGACCGTACGGGCACGACGCATTTGGGCAGCTGGGTGCTCAACCACTCCTATCTCCTGCCGGGATGCGTGCATGTGATCACGGGCGTGGCTGCCGGCTATGCCATCTACTGCATGCTCTAGGTACTGCAAAAGCGGTGGTAGGACTAGTTCTTCCCCATTGAGATCTTCTAAAATTACCGCCGCTAAAGGTGCCGAAAGCCTGCCGCAGAGGCAGTTTCCGGCACCTTTAGCTCGCACAAATACCACCAATTATCAAAAGCATCATGGAAATGGATCTCTCTATTTGGCTTCAGCTGGCCGTCGTGCTTGTCTGTGTGGCCGTAGGCGGCCGCTTGGGCGGCGTCGGCCTCGGCGCAGCAGGCGGTCTCGGCGTCTGTATTCTTGTTTTGGGCATGGGCATTCAGCCGGGGTCTCCTCCGACCAGCGTCCTGCTCATTATTACGGCAGTGATTGCCTGCACGTCTGTTCTGCAGGGTTCGGGCGGTCTGGATCTGCTGGTGCGATGGGCCGAGAAGCTCCTTCGCAAGTGGCCGCGAGCCATTACGTTCGCCGGACCCTTCGTCTGCTCCTTTTTCGTGATGCTGGTGGGAACGGCCTATGTGGCCTTCGCCGTCTATCCGGTGGTGGCCGAAGTGGCTGCCTCGGCCAAGGTTCGTCCTGAACGTGCTGTGTCGGCCTCAGTGATCTGCGCTGGCATCGGCGTGATGGCTTCGCCCATGTCCGCGGCCATGGCCGCTATGGTGGGCATCATGGCGACCCAAGGCGTGGCCTTCTGGCAGATTCTGGCGGTGACCGTCCCAACCTTCCTCCTTACGATCTGTGTGACGGCACTTTCCGTTTTCTGGCGCGGCGCTGAACTCGAGGATGATCCTGAATTCAAGCGTCGTCTGGCCAACGGTGACTACCAGTGGCTCGCTGGGGTAACCGAAGGCGAAAAGAAGTTCGAAGAGAAGCCCTTCGCCCGCCGCGCAGTGGCCATTTTCCTCATCGGCATCCTTGTTTCGATCTGCGTGGGTTCCATTCCGGGTCTTCGCCCGGCATGGGAAGCCGCCGGCAAGGTTTCACAGCTTTCGATCCCGTCGCTCATTCAGATGGTGATGCTGGCTACGGCTTTCTTCATCATCATGCTTTGCCGCGTGCCGCCTGAAAAGTTTGCTTCCGGTTCGGTCTTCCGCTCGGGTCTGATCGGCGTTGTCGGCGTCTTCGGTATTGCCTGGTGTACGGGGACGTTCTTTGATCTGCACACGAAGCTGCTCGCTGATGTCTTCTCGGGCATTGCTCAGAGCGCTCCTTTCGTTTTCTGCGTTGCTGCATTCCTCGCTTCGAGCGTGATCTTTTCGCCGACAGTATCGACGACGATCATGATGCCGCTGGGGCTGAAGTTTGGACTCCCGCCGGAATTCCTGATCGGCACATGGGCCTGCTGCTACGGCGACTTCCTCATTCCGGGAGGGGCGCAGATCGGCTGTACGGCCTTTGACCGTACGGGGACCACTCGCCTCGGCACACTGGTCATCAACCACTCTTATCTGCGTCCAGGCGTCGTCTTCGTCGTAAGCGGCACGCTGATCGGCTGGTGCATCTCGAAGATCGTCTTCTAAAGCAGAACACGCGTCTTCCGTTTTTTTTTGAAAGGTCCGCGCCCGACGTGCTCAATCGGGCGGCGGACCTTTTCCTATTTTGCGAGGGCGCTGATGGATTGCCTTAGTTCGACTTGGGCAGGAGGGCTTCGATTAACTCCGCTTCCAGTTGGAGCAGCGTGGCGTCGTCGTGCAGCGCTTCACCGTCAATGAGAAAGACGTCTTCGGCGCGTTCGCCGAGCGTGGCTAGCTTGGCGGTCTGCAGATTCACGCCGTACTTGGCAAGGACTTTGGAGATGGCATAAAGCAGTCCCAAACGGTCGGTGGCGACGATATTGAGGATGAAAGCTTGGCCGGATTCGTCGGGCTGAATTTGCACCGAAGGACGGGTGGGAAAGTGCCGCGAACGGCGGGAAAGCCGACATTTCGGCGCCGGCGGCAAGGGCTTCCCGTTGGTCAGGGCGGCAGCGAAGTCCCGTTCGAGCTTTCTCAGACTGTCGCTCGAAGCGAACTTCCCGAAGGCGTCGTTAGCCACAAAGGTGTCGAGCGCCCAGCCGTGCGAGGTAGTGTGAATGCGCGCATCGACCACGGAGAGGCCCGATTTGCCGAGAAAGGCGACTGCCCGCAGGAAAAGTCCCTTGGTGTCGGGCAGATAGAGAAGCACGATGAGGCTGCCTTCGGCCGTGCCGCGTTTGACTCTGACGACGGGATCGGGGCTGTCCGCACGTTCGGCGAGCATCTCGGCATGCCAGGCGATTTCTTCGGCCGAATGACGCATGAAGTAGACGAGGTTGAGTTCTTTCCAGAACTTTTCGCGCGTAGCGTCCGTGACGCCGTGCACGAGGGCCGCAGCCCGCGCACGGCGGTCGTCGATAATGCTCGTGACGGACTTCTCGGCTTCGGAGCCGTTGAGCCGCTCAACGGCCGACTTGTAGAGGGTCTCCAAGAGACCGGCTTTCCAGGGCGTCCAGACCTTGGGGGAGGTTGCCCGAATGTCGGCGGTGGTGAGGAGGTAAAGGGCATCGAGGCGCTCTTTGGTGCCGACGAGTTCAACGAAGCGTTCAACCACACTCGGGTCCGAAATATCTTCCTTTTGCGCCACTCGGCTCATGACGAGGTGTTTGAGCACGAGAAAGTGGATGAATTCTCGGTCGGGCTCGGAAAGCCCGAAACGCTTGCAGAATGCATCCGACTTTTCTGCGCCGATCACTTCATGACCGCCGCCCAATCCCTTGCCGATGTCATGGAAAAGGCCCGCGACGATCAGCCGCCACGAATTCGGCAGCGCCGTCATGAGCTCGGTGCAGAGCGGATATTCATGAGCGTGCTCGCTGCGGCGCAGGCGGCAGAGGTTTTTGACCACGAGCAGCGAATGTTGGTCGACCGTATAGATGTGATAAAGGTCGTGCTGCATCTGTCCGACCACGTGACGCCAGGCCGGCAGCATGCGCCCGAGAATGGCCCAGGCATTCATCATCACGAGGGCGTCATCCGCGCCTTTTTCGAGCTTCAGAATCTCGAGAAAGGTTGTTTGGTTTCGCAGGTTGTCGCGGTAGGCGGGGCCGATTTCAGGAGCAGCATGCCAAAGCGCGCGAAGGAGCCGCGTTGAAAACCGCGTGAGTTCGGGGTGCGTAGCAAACACCAGAAAGGTGCGCAAAATGGCATTGGGATCCGTTTCGTAGATATTCTCGGCCACAATGTCCATTTCGTCGCCGCGAGCCAGAAAGGCGGATTCAAGCCGCAGCGGCGTGGCTCTTGATGAGCCGCCGAACAGGCGGTCGGAAATGGTCTGCAGCTGAATAATCGACATCTGCACGACGGATTTGGCGTGCCAGTAGTAGCGCTTCATCAGCGCTTCGGAGGCCCGCATGAGCCCGGTTGCCCGGTAGCCGAGGCGGCTCGCTAATTCCTCCTGAACATCGAAGAGAAGCCGGTCTTCATCGCGTTTGGCAAGCAGATGAAGTTCGATGCGGATCGTTTTCAGGAATTCGTAGCACTGCCGGATGGTGTGCATTTCGCGCTCGGTAATGAGATCCGCGCGGTGCATCGCCTCCACGCTGTCGGCTAAACCGGCGGCTCGAGCGCACCAGAGAAAGACCTGCAGATCGCGAAGGCCGCCCGGAGATTCCTTCAAATTGGGTTCGAGCGCATAGGGCGTATCGTCGAATTTCTGATGCCGGCGCTTGAGTTCGAGCATTTTGTCGCGAAAGAACGCTCGGGCGTCGAGCGCCGCGAAGAAGTCGTCTTTGGCGTCGTAATACAGGCGGGCGCTGCCAAGCAGGAGCCGCGATTCGAGATAGGTCGTGGCAATGGAGACGTCTTTGCCGGCTTCGACGGTGAATTCAGTGCGGGTTCGGACCGCTGCGCCCACCGTGAGTCCGAGCTCCCACAGAGCGGAAAGAAAGGCCGAGAGATGTTCTGCGAGTATCGGATCTTCGCCAGCTTCATCTTCAAGGAGCACCAGCAGATCAATATCGGAATAGGGAAAGAGCTCTCGTCGTCCGAATCCGCCCACTGCTTCGATGGCTAAACGTTCTGTCGGCAGCTCAGCGAGTTCCGCAAGAGACTTCACCGCAGCGTCGAGCAGGGCGGAGTGACTCCTCAGATAGTCGTCCGTGGAGCGATGCTCGCGCCACGCTTGAGCAAGACGCTCTCGGGCGGCTTGAAAAGTGCGCACGACGCCGGCAACAGCATCGGGAGGCAGTTCGTAGGGCATAAGGGCAGGATCGGTGAGAAGCGGTTGGATGCCTAAAGGATAAGAAAAAGGCGGCCGCCGCGCTTCATGCGCTGACGAGCCGCCTTGATCAGGATCTGGCGGAATGCGGCAGACCGCTGAGTTCGTTTAGAGGTTTTCCGGGAGATGCCAGCCCTTCACAAAGGCCGGAGGCGGCAGCGTGCCTTTGCTCACCGTAAGCACGTCGTAGCCCGTTTCAGTCACCAGCACCATATGCTCCCACTGTGCGGAAAGCGAGTGATCCTTGGTGACAACCGTCCAGCCGTCATTGAGCATCGTGACGCCGTAGCGGCCGGCGTTCACCATGGGTTCAACCGTGAAGACCATGCCCGGTTCAAACTTGGGCGTCGGATGGTTGACAGGGAAATGGTTGACGTGGGGTTCTTCATGGAAGCCCTTGCCGATGCCGTGACCGCCGTAGTCGCGCACAACCGAGATGCCGTTGGCGTCGGCGTAAGCCTGGCAGGCACGGCCGATGTCATTGAAGCACCCGCCCGGACGGACGGCGTCAATGCCGGCCCACATGGTGCCGAAGGCCAGATCAACCAGACGCTTGCCGGCGATGGTGGGTTTGCCGACCACGAACATGCGCGAAGTGTCGCCGTGGTAGCCGTTCTTGATGCTGGTGACGTCGATGTTGACAATGTCGCCCGCCTTGAGAATCTTTTTGTCGCTCGGGATCCCGTGGCAAACCACGTGATTGATCGAAATGCAGGAGGTGGCGGGGTAGGGCGTCATGCCCGGAGGGCAGTAGCCGAGACAAGCGGGAATGCAGCCCTGAACGTTGACGGTGTAGTCGTAAGCAAGACGATCGAGTTCGCCCGTGGAAACGCCGGGTTTGACGAAAGGCGTGAGGTAGTCGAGAAGTTCGGCGGCAAGGCGGCCGGCAATCCGCAGACCGGCAATGTCTTCGGGCGTTTTAATGGAAATGGACATGATTGGAAAGCAAACTCCGGCATCAGGCGGCAAACGATTGAAGCTGCCGTATGGGCTGCGGAGAAAATGAATGTGTCGGCAGTCCGCTGCTCTTTATCTGAGAGAGGCGGACGCTTAATGATTTATGTTGATCAGCGCTGCCGCAGGAGACTAAAGCCTGCCGCCGCAGCGTCAATGTTCGCGATTTTACTGCGCTCAAGATATTTTTCGGCAAAACTAAGGCGCAGCTCATCTATGCCTCAGCACATCCTAATTGATGCTTTCTAAACTGAACCTCAACCAGATAGGAAAAATGTTTGCAGCTGCTTTTCTCCGGCGGCTCGAACGCTCCTACAACTCATAATGTTCATAGAGAGGTTTCACCATGAATATTCGCACTGCTCTTTTTGCGCTCGCGCTTGCTGCCGCTCTCCCGTTCGCCGCACAGGCCGCATCGGGCGCCGCGCCCCAGGGTTTTGATGCTCCCGCCGCTGCGCAGGCTTCGCAGGACAAGGCGCCGCAGGGCTTTGGTCCCACGACGCCGACCACGGTTGAGAATGTGATCAAGAACGGCGCTGATGATGAGTACGTCATCCTTCGCGGGCGCTTTACGAGCCACATCAAGAGTGACAAGTATGAGTTCCAGGACGAGGCGGGCGGCGTCATTACCGCCGAACTCGATCACGACCGCAACTGGTCAATGGTTCATCGCGGCAAGCTCATGGAGATCCGCGCCAAGGTTGACCGTGATTGGAACAGCACCAAGCTCGATGTGAAGAGCGCCAAGCCCTTGGAATAAAAGCTCGGAATGAAAAAAGTCGATAAACGGCTTGAATTCCTGTAACTGCGCCCGTAAAATTGCGCGCTTGATTCGGCTCGAGGTGATCTGCTTCGGGCCGGAACATTTCCATAAGCGCCCGGAAGCCTTGGTCGGCCCGGGTATGTACATTGCGCGCGGCCTGCACCCGAGGTGCCGTTCATTCATCACTAGAAGAAGCGGTTCCTGCAGGTCGTGTCAGACTGACAAACCTTGGAGAAAATTCAAATGGTCAGCATGCGTGAAATGCTCGAAGCGGGTTGCCACTTCGGCCATCAGACTCGTTTCTGGAACCCGAAGATGGCCCAGTACATCTTCGGCTCCCGCAACAAGATTCATATCATCAATCTTGAAAAGACCGTCGTGATGTTCGACGAAGCGGTTAAGTTCGCTCGTCAGCTCGCGAGCCAGGGCGGCCGCATCCTCTTCGTTGACACGAAGCGCGGCGGACGTGAAATCGTTGCTCAGGAAGCGCAGCGCGCCGGCTGCTGCTGGGTTGACCAGCGCTGGCTGGGCGGCACGCTCACGAACTTCAAGACGGTTCGCGGCACGATCAAGCGCCTCAAGGACATGGAAGAGCAGCTCGAAGACGGCACCGCCGCCAAGCTCACGAAGAAGGAAGCGCTTGACTTCCAGCGTCACGTTGAAAAGCTCAACAAGTCGATCGGCGGCATCAAGGATCTCAATGGCCTTCCCGACGCCCTCTTCATCGTTGACGTGGGCTACCACAAGATCGCCGTTCAGGAAGCCAACAAGCTCGGCATTCCCGTGATCGGTGTTGTCGATACGAACGGCTCCCCCGACGGCATCGACTACGTCATCCCGGGCAACGACGACTCCTCGAAGGCCGTCCAGATCTACGCCGCCGGCATTGCCGACGCCGTGATCGCCGGCCGCGCTGACAGCGCCGTCGCCGCCGAAGGCGAAAAGGCCGCTGACGAAGAGTTCGTCGAGGTTGTTGAGGCCGCTCCGGCCGAAGCCCCTGCCGCGGAATAATTCCGCCGCGAGCTTCAAAGAGGAGTGCCGCGGACGCTGAACACCGTTAATGGGTTCGATGCGCCGCAGAACACTCCGACATGAGAAAGGGAGCTCGCACAAGAGCTCCCTTTTTTCTTAGAATTCTTTCGATTTTTTTCGTTCTCAATTTTGGAGTAACAGAACATGGCTGCTATTTCCGCCGCCCAGGTGAAGGAATTGCGTCTCAAGACCGACGCCCCGATGATGGAGTGCAAGAAGGCGCTTACGGAAGCCGATGGCGACATGGCCAAGGCTGAAGAAATCCTGCGCGTCAAGCTCGGCAACAAAGCCACGAAGGCTGCCAGCCGCGTGACGGCCGAAGGCGTCGTGGTGGTCTACGTCTCCGACGACAAGAAGCTCGGTGCGATCCTCGAAGTGAACTCCGAAACGGACTTCGTTGCGAAGAACCCCGAGTTCCTGCAGATGGCTCGCGAAGCCGTCAAGCTCGTCGCCGAAAAGAACCCGGCCGACGTCGCTGCGCTCCTCGAGCTCCCGCTCGGTGAAACCACGGTTGAAGGCGTCCGCAAGGCTCTCGTCGGCAAGATCGGCGAAAACATGACGTTCCGCCGCTTCGCCCGCGTCGAAGCTCAGGGCTTCATTGAACAGTATGTCCATGGCTCCCGTATCGGCGTTCTCGTCGACATGGTCGGCGGCAACGAAGAGCTCGCCCACGACATCGCCATGCACATCGCCGCCACCAAGCCGAAGGCTATCGACGAAACCGGCATCGATCACGCCCTGATCGACTCCGAACGCCGCATCGCCATCGAAAAGGCCCGCGAAGCCGGCAAGCCCGAAGCCATGCTCGAACGCATCGCCGAAGGCTCCGTCAAGAAGTTCCTCAAGGAAGTCACGCTCGTCAACCAGCCGTTCGTTAAGGACGACAAGAAGTCTGTGGCTGACCTCCTGAAGGCTGCCGATGCCAAGATCGCCTCCTACGTTCTCTACGTCGTGGGCGAAGGCATCGAAAAGCGTGTTGACGACTTCGCCGCTGAAGTGGCTGCCCAGCAGGCTGCCGCTGCCAAGGCCTAATCGGGCTTGCGCTTTAAAGAAACGGATATCGATTCCCGCGCAGCGATTGGCGAAGGCCTGATGAACCGCGCTCGAGAGCGGTTTGGGAAGGGTCTTTAAACGCTAAAGAGGGAATCGCCTCGCGCAGCTCCTTACGGCTCTAAGGGATGGCTGAAAGTCTTTTCTCACCGCATGCACGGGCGTGGAGGATGACGCCAAAACAGCCTTCTTTGAATCTATGAGTGAGCGAAGAGGCTCCGCCAAACAAAGGCCGTCCAGCAATGGGCGGCTTTTGTTCGTTTTGTCGACGGCGTTTTGCTGCTTGGCCTAAAAAGACATATAGGTAAACCTCCTCACCGCGTATAATTTCGCCCAATGTCTGCAGAGCATGCTCTGCGGGTTAATGTGAAGGTGTGAGGAGAACAACAAATGGACGTACAGGCCAAGCCCTGCTACAAGCGCATTCTGCTGAAGCTTTCAGGTGAAGCCCTGATGGGCGAGGACAGCTTCGGCATCAACCGCGCAGTGCTGCAGCACATGATTGAAGAGCTCCGTACGGCGCTGGACCTCGGCGTACAGGTAGGCATCGTGGTGGGCGGCGGCAACATCTTCCGCGGCGTCGCACTCGGCGCTACCGGTATGGACCGCGCCACCGGCGACTACATGGGCATGCTCGCAACAGTGATGAACGCCATGGCGCTGCAGGACTGCTGCCGCAACAACGGCATTGAAGCTCGTGTGCAGTCAGCGCTCAATATCGAACAGGTCGCCGAACCCTATATCCGCGGCAAGGCGCTGCGTCATCTGCGTCTCGGCCGCGTTGTTATTTTCGCCGCCGGCACGGGCAATCCCTTTATGACCACGGATACGACCGCAGCGCTGCGCGGCGCGGAAGTGGGTGCCGACATCGTTCTCAAGGCCACCAAGGTCGACGGCATCTATACGGCTGATCCGAAAAAGGATCCGACAGCCACGATGTATGACGAAATCACCTTCGACGAGGCGCTGCGGAACAACCTCAAGGTGATGGATGCCACTGCTTTCGCGCTCTGCCGCGAACAAGGCCTGCCGATCAAAGTCTTCAACATCAATAAGAAGGGCGCACTTCGCCGCGTGCTTCTCGGCGAAAAGGAAGGCACGCTCGTTCATTCGTAATAGAGCCTTGCTACAATCCTTTAGCTAAGACATGGGCCGGAGACGATGTTTTCGGCCCATGTTCGCACCAGATTTCAATTTAATGCAGCGCTTTCATCCGCCGGCCTGAACCATTCAGCCGGGGAACAACGCGGCTTCACGGGACGGGGTCACGCCTTCGGGAAGACGAAGTTCACGTCAAGCCGGCGCTGCGGATATCAGGAGAATCATTCATGACTGCTGCCGATGTCATCCAGCAGACCCAGCATAAGATGGGCGTTACTGTTGAGAAGCTTCGCGACGACTTTACACGCATCCGTACGGGCCGCGCGAGCACGGGCCTGCTCGACAAGATTCGCGTCGACTACTACGGCTGCCCGACGCCCCTCAACCAGGTTGCTCAGGTGGGTGTGGGCGATGCGCATACCCTGACGGTGCAGCCGTGGGAAAAGAACATGGTGAAGGTTTGCGAAAAAGCCATTCGCGATTCCGACCTCGGTCTTAACCCGGCCACTTCGGGCGACACGATTCGCGTGCCGCTGCCTCCGCTTACCGAGGAACGCCGCCGCGAACTCACCAAGGTAGTGAAGGGGTTCGGCGAAGAAGCCAAGGTGGCTGTGCGCAATCTGCGCCGTGACGCCAATACGCAGCTCGAACGTCTGGAGAAGGATAAGGAAATCTCTGAAGACGATCAGCGCCGCTATGAAACCGAAATCCAGAAGCTCACGGACCGCTTTGTTGCTGACATCGACAAGGTGATCGCCGAGAAAGATAAGGAAATCATGACGGTTTAATGCCGCAGGGGACGCCGCAGTCGGCGGCGTTCTTCATGACTTTCGGGAAGCCGCAGAGCGCGGGCGATCCAATGCCTAACGCTTTTTGCGGCTTTTCTTTTTTGCGACAAATGAACGCTTCGGAGCGGATGATGAGAAAATCCGCCGAATTCGTGCTGATGGCTGCGATGCCGGTGCTGCTTAATGCTTGGACGGCGGCGAGCGGTACTGCTCCGTTGTTGGGCGCAGACCGAGATGCTCACGGCTGCATCGATTCTGCGGAGTACGTCTGGAGTGCGCTTCTTCAAATCTGTGAAAAATGAGGCCGCAGCCCATTAATGCCTGTGTCTACAAGATAAATTCGTTTTCATTTTCGAACGCTGCACGGCGTTTCACCTTGCTAGACTCGATGCCGAAATTTTCCGTTGCCGCATCGGGCACCATCGTTCTTTCAGGCCGCCGCCATGTCTAAAGACATTTCCATCCCCAAGCATGTTGCCGTCATCATGGACGGCAACGGCCGCTGGGCGCAGTCTCGCTGCCTTCCGCGCGTTGAAGGACACCGCAAGGGTGTAGAGGCTCTGGAGCGGGTGGTTGAAGCTGCTGCGCAGCGCGGGGTGAAGACTTTGACCGTTTTTGCTTTTTCAAGCGAAAACTGGCGTCGGCCGGCTGCGGAAGTGACTGCGCTCATGAAGCTTTTTGCCCTCGGACTGGAGCGCTGGCGCAAACCTTTGTCAGAGGCCGGCGTTCGTCTGCGCGTAATTGGCGACCGTACGGGCTTTAGCTCTGCGCTCAATGAAACCATTGATGCGGCCGAAGCCGCAACGGCTGCCGGCAGCAAAATGACGCTCGTTATCGCCGCCAATTACGGCGGCCGCTGGGACATGCTGCAGGCTGCTCAGGCCGCTGCAGCCGAGGGTGAGCTCACCATGGAGGGCGTGGAAAAAAGGCTTTGCGCCGCGGAGCTCGGCGAAGTGGATCTGCTCGTGCGCACGGGCGGTGAGCGCCGCATCTCCAACTTCCTTCTTTGGCAGGCGGCTTATGCAGAGTTTTACTTTACCGATACGCTCTGGCCGGATTTTGACGGCGAAGCATTCGACGATGCTCTGGCGTGGTATGTTGGACGCGAACGGCGCTTTGGCATGACGAGCGAGCAATTGAGAAAAGCCGGCTGAAGCGCATTTCAAGCTTGCGAAGGCGGAGTTTCCCGATGAAGTGCTACGTTGTCGATGCTTTTGCAGACCATTTATTTGAAGGCAATCCCGCGGCGGTCTGCGTGTTGGACACCTGGCTATCGGACGAGCTGATGCAGCTGATTGCCGTCGAAAACAACCTTTCGGAAACAGCCTTTGCCGTAAAGAATGCCGGATCTTATGGTCTGCGCTGGTTCACGCCGGGCGGTGAAATTGATCTCTGCGGGCATGCCACGCTGGCAACGGCTTATGTGCTGATGCGCTTTTATGAACCCAATGCCGGCGAAATTTCATTTCAAACGAAAAGCGGCGGTTTGAACGTCAAGCGTTCCGGCGACCGCTTCGAAATGGATTTTCCGGCTTATGCGCTTTCACCCGTTCCTGTCACCGAAGCAATGACGGCTGCGCTCGGCGTTCGGCCGCTTGAGGCTTGGATGGGTCGGGATTTGGTTTGTGTTTTGGCCGATGAGCGTCAGGTCTGCGATGCGGCGCCGAATCCGGAACTGCTCCTCGGGCTCGACGGCCTGCTCACCCACATCACCGCGCGCGGCAGTCAGTATGACTGCGTCAGCCGGAGTTTTGCGCCGAAACTCAATGTTGCCGAAGATCCGGTATGCGGCTCCGGTCACTGTCATATTGTGCCGCTGTGGGCCGATAAGCTCCGCAAGACGGATTTGATTGCGCGGCAGGCTTCAAAGCGCGGCGGAACGCTCTACTGCCGCAGAGTTGGAGACCGGGTCAAACTTGCCGGCAAGGCGGTTCTTTATTCAGAGGCAAATCTGTTTGTCTGATTGGCTGAGCCGACAGCGGTTTTTTCATCTGCTCAGACTGCCTCAAGCAAGGTCCGGATACTTCACGGAGGCTTCTCTTAAGCCAGAATGCGGCAAGCTCAGTCTAAAATGCGAGCCAACGGCTTTGAAGTGCTGCGTCCTGATGAACGGACGTCAGCCGGCATGTCGTTTAGATCCCAACAACAATAATCACCTCCTGCTCCAAAGAGAACATCCATGCTGAAGCTTCGCGTTGCCACTGCAGTTGTACTGCTCCTGATTTTGTGGTTCGCCATCTGGGCCGGTCCGCTGGCTTTTGCCGGGGTGATGGCCATCTGCTTCGGGCTGGTGCTCTATGAGTGGCTCCGTATTGGGAACTTGGGTCCAGTGCCGGCTGCGCTCATTGCAGCGATCGAAATGATTTCGCAGTTTTCGCTCTATTGGGCGCAGGCGCTCCCGAAGATGGACTGGTTCCTCTTCATCGTGAACGGCGGCGTGATGGTGGCCTGGGGCGTGATCTTCTTTGCGGAACTCTTCCACCGCTATAACGGCTTCAAGGTGAACGTGCTCACCTGCCTGACGACGGCGGTGATCTTTGTGCCGTCGGCTTATTTGTCGCTTCTTTGGCTCTATGAAGCCGGCAGCTGGGTATTGGTTTTGTCAGTCTTCCTTATCGTGTGGGGAGCAGACATCTGCGCTTATTTCTGCGGCCGCGCCTGGGGCAAGCATAAGATGTGTCCGGCGATTTCGCCCAACAAGACCTGGGAAGGTGCAATCGGCGCCTACGTGATCGTCATCATTTTCTTCATCCTGACGTGGTGGTTCTGCGACCAGAAGAATGTCTTCACAAACTTCGTCTTTGAGCACGCGGGTTTTGTCTGGGGACTGATTGTGCTCGCCGGTCTGATTGCGCTTTCCATCGCAGGTGATCTGTGGGAATCGATGCTCAAGCGTCTGGCGGGCATCAAGGATTCATCGCACATGCTGCCGGGCCACGGCGGCTTCTTCGACCGCATGGATGCGAGCCTGCCGGTGCTTCCTGCGGCGACCTGGATCATGCTCGCCATTCTTCTTTTCTGACCTGACGGCCGATGACCGAGGGCTATCTCGTTCCCGATCTGCCGTCCGGAGGCTTCTTTCGCGAAGAGGAGACGGTGAAGCGTTCCCGCTTCATCGTCACGGTGGGCCGTGCGGCATCGCCTGAGGCTGCTCACGCGTTCATTGAAAAGATTCGTGAAGAGCACAGCCAGGCAACCCACAACTGCTGGGCCTTTAATGCCGGCGAACCCGGTTCAACGGCGCAGGTGGGCGCCAGTGACGACGGCGAACCCAAGGGGACGGCCGGCCGGCCGATGCTCACTGCTGTGCTCCATAGCGGCATCGGCGAAGTCGTGGTGGTGGTAACGCGCTACTTCGGCGGCATTTTGCTCGGTACCGGCGGATTGGTCCGTGCTTATCAGGGTTCAGCACAGCTCGGTTTAGAAAAGGTGCCGACCCGGGCTCGAGAAGTCCTCATACGCTGTTTAGTTTCGATGGATACGGCCCATGACGGCATTTTCCAGAATCTCCTTCGAGCGGCTCGAGGACAAATCGTAACGTCGGACTATCGGTTCGATGCATCTTATGAAATCCTCGTTCCGGAGCCCGAAGTGGAGGGACTGGAGTCAGGACTGGCCCGTGCTACGGCGGGTGAAGCGCTTTTTGAGCGGCTTGAGGAAGAAGCGGTTTAAAGCCGCAGAGCCGAGTATTCGGTTGCATTCGTTTGCCGACTCACTCCTTTCGGCGGAGCCTGAATGGCGGCTCAGGAGGATCCAGAGCCGTTAAAATCGGCTCGATTTTCCTATTTGATCAGACTCTTAAGCCTCTAGACGCTACTCATGCGATTTGCCGTCTTTCATCTCATCATGGCCCTTTGGGTTCTGTGGCGGTTCGTGCTGCCGCTGGATCTGCCGCGCCGATTCAAAGCTGCTCTGGCGCTGCTTGTGGTCGTAACCGCATCGTTTTCGACCGTCACCGTCTTTTTCTTCGGCGGCCTGCTTTCTCCGGAGGCGCCTCGCTGGTTTCTCATTGCGGGCAATTCGGGCGAAGCGGTACTGCTTTTCCTCTGCGGCCTGACGGCCGTGCGCGAAGTGCTGATTTTGCTCAGCGTACTGGCCGGACGGTCCGGAGAAAAGATGCATTACGTCGTGCAGAAAGACCGCCGCACCGCGCTTGGCATTGCTGCGGCAGCTGCGGGTTTGGCTGCGGCGGGCGTTTCTGAGGGAGTCAGTGCGCCCGAGGTTCGTCGTCATACCGCCGAAATTGAGAATCTGCCTCCGGCGCTCGAAGGCTTCGAGTTCGTCCAGCTTTCCGACCTTCATGCCTCGGCGCTTCTTACGGAGCCTTGGAGCCGGGCCGTTGTGGAGCGTGTGAATGCACTGCGCCCCAAACTGATTCTGATTACCGGAGACTTCGTTGACGGAACCGTTGAGCGCCGAGAAAGAGATGTGGCGCCCTTTGCGGATCTGCGCGCCGAATACGGCGTCTGGGGATGCGAGGGCAATCATGAGCACTATGGGGACTATGAAGCCTGGATGCGCAAAATCGAGGCGCTCGGCATACGCGTTCTGCGTAATGCCCATACCGTCCTGGAGGTGAAGAACCCAGAAGGCAAATCTGCCCAACTCTGTTTGGCAGGGCTTTGCGACCCGATGGCTGCGCGTTTCGGGCGTGAAATGCCGAATCTGGAAAAAACCTTTGCCGGGGCTCCGGCATCTAGAGAGGCGCTGCGCATTCTGATGGCCCATCAGCCGAAATTCTTCCCCAAGTACTGCGCCCAAGCCTCTTTTGCGCTCCAGCTCTCGGGACACACTCACGGCGGGCAGATTTGGGGAATGGATGAGGCTGTGGCGATTATCAACGGCGGCTTCGTGCGGGGCTTTTACCGCCGCAGCGGTGCGCTGATGTATGTGCATCCCGGCACGGGGCTGTGGAACGGCTTTCCGATTCGTTTGGGTGCGGCCTCTGAAATTGCACTCATTCGCCTCACGCGAAAACAGCCCTAAAATCACCCGGCTTTCCGCAGAAGACGGAAAATACGTCTTCCACACAAACTCACAACAAAAAGAAAACGATGCAGACCATTTCGCTTCTTGGCGCTACCGGTTCGATCGGCCGTTCGGCCGTCGACGTCATCCGCCGTCACACTGAACGCTGGCGTGTGAAAAGCGTTGCCGGCGGCAGCCGCATTCCCGAACTCGTTGAAGCGGTTCGGGCTACCCATGCGAAGCAGGCTGCTGTCGCGGATCCAGCAAAGCTGGGAGCGCTGCGGGCAGCTTTGGATGCGGCGGGCTGCCATGACGTCGAGGCGCTCGCCGGCGCAGATGCCGTTGAAGCGCTCGCTGCGGATCCGGAGACGGATGCCGTACTGCAGGCGATTGTGGGTGCTGCCGGGGTGGCGCCCACCTTTGCGGCTGCTCGTACGGGCAAACGGCTGATGCTTGCCAATAAGGAAAGCGTGGTCTGCGGCGGGGCGCTGCTCATGAAGACGGTTGCCGAGTGCGGTGCAGAGCTCTTTCCGGTTGACAGCGAACACAGTGCGGTTTTTCAGTGCCTTGCGGCAGCTGACCCCAATGCGCGCAGCCGCGCAAGGATCATTCTCACCGCTTCGGGCGGCCCGTTTCGCGGGCGAAAGACGCTCGAAGGCATCACGCCTGCCATGGCGGTCAAACATCCGAAATGGAGTATGGGCCGCAAGATCAGTGTTGACAGCGCGACTCTGATGAATAAGGGACTTGAGGTGATTGAAGCCTCGTGGCTCTTTGACTTTCCCGAAGACCGCATTGACGTTGTGGTGCATCCGGAATCGGTGATCCACTCGATGGTGGCCTTTGAGGATGGAGCGGTGATGGCGGAGTTAGGCGACCCGGACATGCGCACGCCCATTGCTGCGGCGCTGTCGTGGCCGCAGCGCGTGAGTTCCGGCGTGGGTGCTCTCGACTTAACGCGTGTCGGGAGGCTCACTTTTGAGGCGCCGGATCTTGAAACATTTCCGCTCCTGGAACTTGCCCGAGAAACACTTCGCCGCCGCGACGGATCCTCTATTGTGATGAATGCGGCCAATGAAGTTGCTGTCGCGGCATTTCTTGATGAAAGAATTTCATTCACGGGCATCATGAAACTGGTTGAAATGACGACAGAACGCTTCAGCGCGCCGGCGCCGCAGTCCGTTGAAGAAATTTTTGCAATTGATGTAGAAGCGCGTACACGTGCCGCTGAAATACTGTCGGTCTCCGAATTCTTTAACTGAGTTTTTTGTTACTTTCTTTTTAGTCGTAGCCAGCCATCCGAATGACGCTTTCTGTACTCCTGAGCCTTGTGGGCTTTCTTCTCACCATCGGCATCGTGGTCATGATTCACGAGGGCGGTCACTATTTGGCCGCCAAGTGGCTCGGCTTCGGTGTCAAGCGCTTTTCAATCGGCATGGGCCGCGTCCTTTGGCGTCGGCGTGCCTGGGATACGGAGTTTGCCGTGTCGCTGCTGCCGATCGGCGGGTATGTGGCCTTTGAAGAGGCTGATGAGCTTCGCGAGCAGGGCCGCGAGCCGACCGGCGTGTTGTTTGATTCAGGGCCGCGCTGGAAAAAGGCGATCGTTGTGACGGCAGGGCCGCTCATGAATTTCGTGCTGGCCGTCATTCTGTTTACAGCTTCGGGTGCTATCGGCGTGCGGGACATTGCGCCTTATGTGGAGCCGGCACCGGCCTCGCAGGCCCAAACGCAGGGGGTGGGCGCGATGGATCTGGTGACGGCGGTCGACGGCCGACGCATCGTGGGCGTCATGGACTTCAATTCCGCGCTTCTCGAGCATACGGGTAAGGCTGATGTGCCGGTAACGTTCTCGCGGGCAAAGACAGGCGAATCCTATGTGCGGCACTTTGATTTGTCAGGTTTGTCGCTCGACGAGGCGGCCAAGACCAATGGGTTTGTGCTGCAGAAACTGGGGTTTCTCCTCGCCGGCCGCGGCGTCACGATTCTCAAGGTTGAGGCTGACGGACCCGCCGCCGCTGCGGGCCTCAAGTCGGGCGACGTCGTTGAAAAGATCAACGGCAGCCGCGCCGACATGCAGGGATTTGCAGCCGCTATCCGAACGTCGCCCGAAAAAACAGTTCAGCTTTCAGTCAATCGTGCCGGAACGCCGGTTGAGATTTCGCTCGTGCCAAAGCGTATCCTCAACGAGAAGACTCAGTCTGCGGTCGGCCGTGCAGAACTGCGGTTCGGACCCGGCATTGAGTTTGTGACCGTTCGTCTCACGCCGCTGCAGTCGCTTGAAACGGCGTTTGACAAGGTGGTGGGGCTCACGCGTTTCCAAGCGGCGGCCGTTGGGGGCATGGCTAAGGGTGAGGTGAGCACCGAGAATCTCTCGGGGCCTGTCGGCATTGCCGGCATGGCCGGCAGCGCACTGACGGCGGGCGTCAGCGCCTTTTTGGAATTTGTGGCGCTTATTTCGATCGCCATCGGCTTCATGAACCTTATTCCGATTCCGGCTTTGGACGGCGGACAGCTCGTCATTTTGGGCATTGAGGGCCTGATGGGACGGAGTCTTGCCAGAGGACTGAAGGAAAAACTCGGTGCCGTCAGCATGGCGCTCCTTCTGCTTCTAGCTGTTTACGTGACTATGAATGATATCGGCCGACTCGGCGGATGAATGGGCCGCGCAAACGGAGAAGCGTTTCGGAGGTTTTCAGCACGCCGCGGCGGCTCGAACGGTCCGTTCCTTGTGCTAACCTTACAACAATTTTTTTCGGGCGCTGCCGGCTGACGCTTTTGTCGTTGATGCGCCCGGGGAGCCGTGCTCCCAAGCGGCCGGATACAGAATTCAGTGTTGAGAGAGAAATCGTCTTGCAGCTCCCCACTATTACCCGCCTGACGGCCGCGCTTGCCGCCGCATTCGTACTTGCCGGCTCTGCTTCGGCGTTCACGATTTCCGACATCCGCGTCGAGGGTCTCACGCGTACGGAGCCCGGTACGGTCTTTTCGCATCTTCCTTTCCGCGCCGGTGATGAATACACGGCCGAAAAGGGTGTCCGCGCCATTCGTTCCCTTTATCAGTCCGGACTTTTCCGCGATGTGTCGCTCACTCAGGACGGCGATGTCGTGGTTGTTCACGTGATGGAGCGTCCGGCCGTAGCAACCATTGAAACGCACGGCATTAAGGCGTTTGACAAGGAAGCGGTCGAAAAGAGTCTTCGTGACGTGGGGCTTGCCGAAGGCCGCATTTTCGACAATGCGACGCTCACCCGCGCCGATCAGGAACTGCGCCGTCAGTACCTCGCCCGAGGCTATTACGGGGCTTCTGTCAAAACGACGGTGACGCCGCTTGAACGCAACCGCGTGCGCATTACTGTCAATGTTGACGAAGGCAGTGCCTCGTCCATTGCTTCGATCCGCATTACCGGCAACCACCTTTACGATTCGGATGATCTGCTCGACCTGATGCAGCTCGGAACGCCGAACTGGTTCTCTTGGTACACCAAGCGCGACCTCTACTCGCGCGAAAAACTCGCCGCCGACCTTGAAACCATCCGCTCGTTCTACATGAATCAGGGCTATCTGGACTTCAAGATCGATTCCGTGCAGGTGTCGGTGGCGCCGGATAAGTCAAACGTTTACATTACGATCAACCTGACGGAAGGTGAAAAGTACACAATCCGCAGCGCTAAGCTTCAGGGCGATCTGCTCGGGCTTGATGATCAGCTCAACGCGCTCGTTACGCTCAAGGCCGGTGAGGTCTACAACGCGCAGGCGGTGAAAGACGTTTCCACCGCGCTGACCGATAAGCTTTCAACGCTCGGTTATGCCTTTGCGTCAGCCAACGCCAATCCGATTTCCAATGCGGAAGACCGTACGGTCGATATCGTTTATACGATCGATCCGGGACGCCGCGCTTATGTCCGCCGCGTGAATATCACCGGCAACAACCGCACGCATGACGAAGTCATCCGCCGTGAAGTCCGTCAGTACGAATCCGCCTGGTTCGACAGCGACAAAGTCAAGCTCTCGCGCGACCGTATTGACCGTCTCGGCTACTTCGAGAGTGTGACTGCAGAACCGAAGCCTGTGCCGGGTACGCGCGATCAGGTCGACCTTGAAGTGAATGTGAAGGAGCGTCCGACTGGCTCCATTTCACTCGGCGCCGGCTACTCCACGTCTGAAGGCATCATTTTGTCGGCAGGCTTCGCGCAGAATAACGTTTTCGGCACCGGCAATTCGGTGTCGGTCGATGTCAATACGTCTAAGTCGCAGCGTACGTATGCGCTTTCCGTGACGGAACCCTATGTGACGCCCGAAGGCATCAGCCGCACTTATGACCTCTATGACCGCAAAGTCGACTTGGAAGAGCTCGACGTTGCCGATGTGAAGTATGAAACCCGCGGTGCGGGCGTGTCTTGGGGCATTCCTTTCACTGAACTGGACCGCGTGTTCCTCGGCACCCGCGTGGAGTCGACGCACGTTGATGCGAATCCCAGATCGCCGCGGCGATATCAAAACTACGTTGAGAAGTTCGGTGATAATCCGGTGAGTGTGGCGCTCACGCTCGGCTGGTCCCGCGACAGCCGCGACAATTCACTCGCGCCGACCCGCGGCGTCTATCAGCGCCTGTCCGGTGAATTAGGGCTCCCCGGTCTTGACATTCAGTACTACAAAGCCACTTACCAGTACCAGCACTACATTCCGCTCTCGCGTACCTGGACTTTGGCTCTTAACGGCGAGGTCGGCTGGGGCGACGTCTACGGCAGTACGGATCAGTTCCCCTTCTTCAAAAACTTCTACGTGGGCGGCATCGGCTCGGTGCGCGGCTATGATTCGGGCACGCTCGGTCCGAAGGATTATTCGGCCAATTCGGACGGCGACAATCTTGGCGGTGACCGCATGATTACCGGCAATATCGAAATCCTTGCTCCGCTCCCGGGCGGCGACCGCACGCTGCGAATCTTCGGCTTCCTGGATGCCGGCTACGCGTGGGGTTACGAAGGTGATCAGCACGGCAACTACACTCGTCAGAAGATCGACTTTGCTGATCTGCGCTATTCGACGGGCTTCGGCATTGCCTGGATTTCGCCCTTGGGCCCGCTCAAGTTCTCCATTGCATTCCCGCTCAATGACAAGGAAGGCGACGATACTCAGCGCTTCCAATTCCAGATCGGTACGGGTTTCTAAACCGTTCCCGTTCGTCGGCTGACTTTAAGCCTTTTCAGACCGCTGCACCTCTTTTGGAGCTGCAGCGGTTTTGCGTCCTGTTCCGATCAAAAAGGAAGCCTTCCCCCAATAATAGGAGAAGGCTTACAACCTTCCGGCTTTCCTCTCGGAAGGACGCGTCGCCGGGTGCTTAGAGCCCGGCAGACCGCGGCAGAAAATCTTCCCCGCAGGAAAGAATGACGACATTCTATAAACGAATAGCGGCAGGTGAATTCACGTCCTAAGCGAATACAATGTTATACAAAAGAACTAGTCCTTAAGACACTGATTTACAGGATTTGAAATTTATTGGTACAAACCCTAATCATGCAAACATGGCTGAATCGGCTCTCAGATAAGGTGAGGATCGGAAATAGGCAGGATCAAAAGCCATAAGGAAAAGGTCAAAGACGGACGGCGGCCGGGTCGTTTTGTTAATATGACCGATTCCGTTCGAGGCGCCCGATAAGGTGCTGAAAACAACAAAAATGATTCGATAAGGAACATCCTCGCCGTGGAACTTCTCAACACGCTCGTCTCTGCCGTCAATAATGTCCTCTGGTCATACGTCCTGATCGTCATGCTGGTGGGATTGGGACTTTGGTTTTCTTTCCGCACAGGTTTTGTGCAGATCCGCCATCTGCGTGAGATGGTGCGTCTTGTTGCGGAGGGCGCAACAGCCAAGACAAAGAAAGGGCATATCTCTACCTTTCAGGCCTTCTGCGTTTCCACGGCGTCGCGTGTCGGCGTGGGCAATATTGCGGGCATTGCCATTGCCGTTGTGGTCGGCGGTCCGGGTGCCGTCTTCTGGATGTGGGTCATAGCGCTCTTAGGCGCGGCAACGGGGTTTGTGGAATCGACCCTTGCGCAGATCTACAAAGTTCCGCGCCGCGGCGGCGGCTTCGTGGGCGGTCCGGCTTACTACATCGGGAATGCCCTGGGCTCTCGGTGGGGTGCCTGGCTCTTTGCCGTGCTGATATCCGTCACTTACGGCCTCATTTTTAATTCAGTGCAGGCCAACACGATGGCGCTCTCGCTCAAGGCATCCTTCGATGTGGATCCGGCTTGGACAGGGTTAGGCATCGCAGTTCTGACGGGGCTGGTGATTTTCGGCGGCTTGAACCGCATCGCACGAGTGGTGGGATGGATGGTGCCGCTGATGGCAGGGGCTTACCTGCTCCTTGCTGCGGTGGTCACCGTGATGAATATCACGCTCGTTCCGGAAGTTCTGCTCTTGATCGTCAAGAGTGCTTTCGGTGTGGACGCAGTAACCGGGGCTGCTTTCGGCATGGCGCTCATGACGGGTATTAAGCGCGGTCTCTTTTCCAACGAAGCCGGTATGGGTTCCGTGCCTAATGCTGCGGCGACGGCGGATGCGTCCCACCCCGTCAAACAGGGTTTGGTGCAGGCCTTGGGCGTCTTTGTCGACACCATGTTCGTCTGCACGGCCTCGGCCATGATTGTTCTGCTTTCGCCCGATTGGCACAGCGCCCAGCTCACTGGGATCGAACTCACCCAGCATGTGCTCACGGGGCAGCTCGGTGCTTGGACCAACACCTTTATGACGGTGATCGTTCTCTTCTTTGCTTTCAGTTCGATCATCGGCAACTACTTTTACGGCGAGGTGAACATGGACTTCATCAGCCGCCGGCCGACTGCGAGCTGGATTTTCCGCGGCTGCGTGCTGGTGATGGTGTATTTCGGCAGCGTCGCGAGTCTCAATATTGTCTGGAATCTCGCTGATCTCTTTATGGCCTTGATGGCGATGCTCAACCTCGCAGCCATCGCTCTCCTTGGCCGCTATGCGTTTGCGGCAATGAAGGACTATTTCAAGCAGCGCTCAGAGGGGGTGGAGAACCCCGAGTTTGATCCGTCTGTGCTGCCGGCCACCCGCGGCATCGTCTGCTGGCCTCGCAAGAAGGATGAAGAAGTGAATTAGTTGGGTGGAAGCATTTCGTAATATTTGCTTCACAACTTTCATGATTTGCGGCCGTCGAATGTGTTTGCATTCGGCGGCCGCGCGTTTGCGCCCCCTCGATTGGGGGAGTCGGGTTAACCCCCGAGTCAACACCCTATATACCTATTTATTGGTAAATAGGGGCCAACTATCGTTTCTATATCCCTGTGGCAGTAGCTAACAACAGAGTTGAGAGGGGTTCTCAATTAGAACTAGACCTCTCCCATCAGAGGTCTTTAAGGATGCTGTAAGGAAAAATACAATTTCACACGAATAAAAAAAACCGCCGAAATGCAAGCCCATCAAACACCCGTTGAAGGGCCGCGGCGGCAGAGCTTCAAATGCTCTGGAAGGAGACCTCTTATGAACACGAAGCCTATGTTGACGGCTGTTGCCGCCGCGCTCTTTTCTCTGGGCGCATGCGTTTCCGCTCAGGCCGCGGATCTGTCGACCTGCACGACCTGCCACTCCAACATCACCAAGGCGCACGCCGGCGCTGCGCACAAGGACATTGCCTGCACGTCCTGCCACTCGGGCGTTGATCAGCACTTGAAGAAGGTGACGGATCGTCCGACGGTCAACATGGATCCGGCTACCTGCGGCGGCTGCCATCAGGCGCAGTACAAGTCCCTCTATAAGGATGACGGCCGCGCTGCTCGTCAGTCGAAGAAGGCGCCTAATGGCCCCGCTCCTGATCCGTTCTTTGACCGCGCGCTCGGCGCCCATGGCTTCACGGTCGAGCATGATCTGCCGCGCGCCCATGTGTGGATGGCCATCGACCAGTTCATCGTTGACCGTGCATTCGGCGGCCGCTTCGAACCCAAGGACGGCTGGCTCTATGCCACGCTTGACGGTGGCAAGTCCTACAAGGTTTGGGATGTTCTGAAGGACAACTATCCGGACAACAACGCGCAGAAGGTCCACAAGCCCGGCACCGCGGCCGCTGCCAATGCCGTCTGCTGGTCGTGCAAGTCCACCGACGTCATGATGGACTGGGCCTACCTTGGCGACAAGGTCGAAGGCGCTCAGTTCAGCCGCTCTTCGAATCCGGTTGATGTGGTCCGCAAGGTCAATCACGCCATCAACTGCAACTTCTGCCATGATCCGCATACTGCTCAGCCGCGCGTTGTCCGCGATGCGCTGATCGATGCCGTGACGCGCGACGACAAGTCCGTGCCGAACGTCTACCGCGATGTTGCTGCACATCCGACGAAGCTCGATGTGAAGGATGTGGGCGTTCGCGGCTTCACCCGCAAGATCGCCTATATGGACAAGGCGGACTCCAACCTCATGTGCGCTCAGTGCCACGTCGAATACATCTGCAACCCGGGCTTTGATGCCAAGACGGGCGCCAAGATCGGCTTCGACAGCCGCCTGACCAACCACTTCCCGTTTGTCAATGCCGACGAGATCGAGCAGTACTACGACAAGATCGGTTTCCGTGACTTCAAGCACAACCTTACGGGCGCTGCGCTCGTGAAGATGCAGCATCCGGACACTGAAACGTACTTCGGCTCTACGCACGACAAGGCCGGCGCTACCTGCGCTACCTGCCATATGCCTAAGGTCAAGGACGAAAAGACCGGCAAGATGTACACGGTTCACTGGGCTACCTCGCCGCGCCACTACATGCAGGAAACCTGCTTGACCTGCCACAAGGACAAGACCGCCGAACAGATGAACAAGGCGATTGATGCCATGAAGGGTCACTATGACGGCAAGGTTCGCGAAGCTGAAGCCCGCATGAACGACATGTTCAATGCCTTCGAACTCGCGATTGCCTCGGGCGTTGATGAAAAGACGCTGGATGAAGCTCGTAAGCTCCACTCCTCGGCTCACATCAATTGGGAATACTGGACGGCCGTCAACGGTGCGTACTTCCACAATCCCGAAGAAGCTCAGCGCAGCCTCGCCAAGAGTGCCAAGGCCGCTTCCGATGCGACCGCTCTGCTCCGCAAGGCCATCGCTGCCAAGGCTTCCGCCAAGGCCGGCAAGTAATAAGGCCTTTGAAGGCTGAGTCAAGTGAGAGTGTCGATTGAAAACGACGCTCTCACTTAGAGAAAGAAAAGCGGCACCGCACCGGTGCCGCTTTTTTTCGCTACAGTAGCGTTTCCACTGATCTTTCCGCCAACACCATGACCTCCACCTGGCTTCTCTACGTTATCTGCGCTTTGATGCTGCTTGCCGCCATCGCTGCGGTGCTCCCAACAGTTCTGCGCACTAAGAACGATGTGAACGGCGAAGCGCTTGACCGCGAAGCGACCGCTTTGGCCACCAAAGCGCTGCAGGCAGAAAAAGCCAAGCTTGATGCTGACCGATCGCTCGGGCGCATCTCTGAGGCCGAGTACGAGTCGCTTTTAACAGACCTGCGCCGCCGCGTGATTGAGGAGCAAAAGCCCGCTGCGGATCCGACCGGAGCGCCGTCGTCCTCAGCGAATGCCAAGCCCTCAACGCGGCTTTCCCGCGTGCAGCTCGCCGTTTCGGTAGCAGTGCTCATCACCGTCGTTGCGGGGGGCTCCTACGCGTTTCTCGGGTCTCCCGAGATGCTCGAATTAACGAATGCCCAAAAAGTGATGGAGGGCAACGCCTCAGCAGAGTCCATCGAAGCGTATCTGAAGACTGCGCCCAAAGACGGCCGTGCCTGGGTGCTCTTCGCACACAAGAAAATTGAAGCGGGCGACTTCCGTGCTGCGGCACGTGCGCTTCGCACGGCCAGAGAAGTCGAACCGAAGATTGCTCGTGACCGTGACGTGATGCTCGAATACGGCGCTGCAGTGCTCACGGCTCAGGAGTCCGATTGGTATGCCGACGCGAACCGCGTGGTCAAGGAAGCGTACGGACTGATGTCGGATGATCCGCGCGCGGAACGTCTCGCGGTGATGGCGGCCATTGCTGCCGAGGATTGGGCATGGGCCGTTGACGTGGTTCGTGCGATGCTCCCGCGAATTCCGCCCGACAGCGGAGAATATATGCAGGCGCGTGAAACGCTCGTGATGCTTGAGGCGCGTGCCAAGGCAGCGGCTGACCAGAAAAAAACGGAAGTGAAGCCTTAAATCCGGCTCTGCGGCGATTGAGCATCTTCGGGAAGCTCATTGCTGCGGTCAAGCCCAAAAAAACGGCGCTCTGAGGGAGCGCCGTTTTGTTTTGGGAGGGATTTATAGGAGTTCTTAGAGCTCAGCCCAGAAGATCAGAAGCAGTGCCTGACCGGTCAGAATGCGCAGGAACATCGCGAGCGGATAGACCGTTGAGTACGCCACAGCGGAGCTGTTCTTTTCTGAGAGGGTTGCCGCGTAGGCGAGTGCTGGAGGATCAGTGGTAGTGCCGGCCATCATGCCGACGATCGAGAGGTAATTGAGCGAGAAGAACCTGCGTGCAACATAGCCTACGATGAGGAGCGGAAACATTGTGATGCAGAGGCCAAGCGCCATGTAGGCAAATCCCTCGCCGGAAACAAACGCCTGCAGGAAGCCGTCGCCGGCGGCAAGCCCCACGCTTGCCAGAAAGAATGCAATGCCGAGTTCGCGGAGCATCAGGCTCGCCGAATTGGTGGTGTAGGTTGCCAGCCGCAGATTCGGTCCGTAACGGCCTAGCAGAATGGCCACGATCAGCGGACCGCCCGCCAAGCCGAGCTTCACCGGCACCGGAATGCCGGGGATGGCAATCGGCAGGACGCCGGCAAGAATGCCCAGTGCGATGCCCACGAAGATCGAGATGATGTTCGGATGGTCGAGTTTGTGCGACTGGTTGCCGACGCGAGCCGTAAAGCGCATGATGGCGCGCTCCGGCCCCACAACGCGCAGGCGGTCGCCGAGCTGCAGATGGATGCTGCGGTAGGGAAAGAGTTCCATGCCGGCGCGGAAAAGGCGCGTAATGTTGAGGCCGTCGTAGTGCGACAGGTGCAGATCGCTGATCTTGAGGCCGTTCACCTTGGGGTCGGTGACGAGCACGGTTTCGGAGTGGATCGGCGAGTGCTGAATCTGCAGGTCAACGCCGAGCGCCTCTTTGCCGAAGAAAGCGACGATGCCGGCCTTGTGTTCGCTCTCCGAGACGATGCGGAGGATGTCGCCCTTGAAGACTTCCGTATCGGGGCCGGGACTGCGGATTGGGCCGCCGGGAGACTGAATGCGGGCGCAGACAAACGGACGGTTGATGAACTGACGAATCGACTGAATCGTCTGGCCGTGGAGAAAGTCGTTGACGACTTCAACATAAAAGGAGCTGGGGGCTTCATTTTTGTCCGCTTCGTCGGCTTCCCAGGCTTTGTCTTCTTCTGCGAGATTCACGCGGAAGAGGATGCGGATAATGATGGCGGAAACAATGATGCCGACGACGCCGAGCGGATAAGCGCAGGCATAAGCCACCGCAATGTCCGCTCCTTCCCAGCCCATAACGGCGAGCGCCTCCTGCGTGGCACCCAAGCCGGGGGTGTTGGTGACGGCGCCAAAATGCACGCCGAGCATCGTCGGCAGGTCAATCAGGCCCGCTGTGAGTGCCCAGAGCAAAATCGTCACCAAGATGGAGAGCACAATGGCACCGGCAGCAAGCCCATTGAGGATGATGCCGCCCGACTTAAAACTCGAAAAAAACGAAGGGCCGACCTGCAGGCCGATGAAGAAAATGAAAAGTATCAGACCGAAGTCGCGCAGGAAGGTTAAAACGTGCGGTTCGATCGCCATGCCGAAGTGTCCGGCGGCAAGTCCGACAAAAAGCACAAATGTGACGCCCAGAGAGACGCCGAAGACTTTTATTCTCCCGAGTGCAAGCCCGACGGAGATAACGAGCGCGTACACCAAGACGATGTGCGCGATCGACGTGGGGGAGGTGAGAACGGATTCCATGGTGGCGGGTGCGGCTCAAGTGCTTCGCGAGGGCAAGCCTTGGACGCTTTAGATTTGTGATGAACCCGCACAGTCTAATCCGTTGTAGGTATCTCTTAATGAGGAGTCTGGGGACGCCTCAAAGTTTGAATGTGTCTTTACGCGATTACAGGACCAAAAAGGCGATAGGGTTTGTGCGCCTTATACGTAAACTGTCGGCGGATTGGCATCCGCTTTTTGCTGCACCCACGGCGTCCTTCCCCAAACGCCTTCGGGGGAGAGCAGCGAGTCGAGCGCCTGCTCGGCCTGCCGGAGTCCTTCGGCAGCCTGCTGTTCGCCCACTTCGAGCGTTGTCCAGAAGGTGCCGAGCAGCATTGCGCGGGCGAGCGCTTGTCGGGAAGTCATGCGTAAAAGCAGCTCTCCGGCGATACGGCGGAAATAGTCAAGCGCTTCTTCGTCGGTGAGCATATCCGCAGCCTGAGCTTTGGTGATCAGCGCTGCACCGAGCGCCAGATCCCAGCCGCGAAGCGCCGTCCAGTCGAGTTTGCCGCGGAAATGGTCAGCCGCCATCCGCTTGCGGCGCATGCGCTCGAGGAGTTCAGTATTTTTAGGCACCACTTCAAAGCCGCTCCAGCCGAGACCGGCTTCGTTGCGCACGAGGTGCTTCACTGACGATGCAGCCATGATGCGGCGGAAATCTGCGCTTGCGCGAGATCCTTCCACCAAAAGCAAGAACCGCTCGTGCAGATCCTCGGCGCTCATGATGTCAAGGTCCGAGGACAATTCATGCAGCAGATCGCCCGCGGAATATTCGGTTGCGGGAATAGCGCCTTCGGCCCAGCCTTCAAAAAGCAGCGGAAATGCCGCGGCCGTGCGCGCAACTTCAGCAAACGGGATCTCTTCCCAAGCAAATTCCCGCGGGGGCTGCGGATCCGGACCGGTATGCGCGGCAAGGGCGGCATCCAGCGCCTTGAGAATGGGCGACATGGCTGCATTGGGTTCGAGAATTTCGAGCGTTTCTTCTTCAAACTGCATGTCTCAGAGTCTCAAGGCAGGAAAATAAAGCGCTTGGGAGCGATGATTTCGGCGGGCAAACGGAGAAGTCAGAGCGATCATCGTCCGCGCGTGCGTCCGCTCTTGCGGTGTTTGTTGTCAAACTTGGCGAAAGCGCCTGAACGTCTTGACGACTGATTGTCGCGGGTAAAACGCTTTTCAGGCAAGCTTCGCTTGCTGGCGCTCCTTTTCTCCGAGCTGCGGCGGCGTTCGTCAGGATGTGTGTCTGCGCTGCGGCCGGCCGCTTCGGCGGGGGGAGCGGTCTTTATCATCGTTCGGGGCGCACGGGCGCGAACGAAGTCGCCTTCGGGCGTGATGGTCATTTCGCAGGGACTGGCCTTGCAGTGGAAATACGCCTTAAAGCGTTCCCCGGCCGAATTGACCAAAACGAGCGGTTCAGGCCGAAGCAGCGCTCGGTCCGTGGTCTGAAGGATTTTGGGGAACGCCTTGAGCATTTTGGGACAAAGCTTCAGGGAAGCGCGCACGCAGTGCCGGCAGGTCATCAGGTCGGCTTTGGGCGCCGGTTTGATTTCAAAGGCCGGCATGGTTACCCGAGCGCCGTGAGCAGCATAAAAGGCTGCAGCCTGATCGTTGGCAGTATTGGCTTTGAAGCCCAGAATACGTTCGGGGTAAGGCGAAGCATCATCCCAGGGAGCTCGGCGGGGTTTTTCGCGTTCCGCTTCCCGGAGTGCAAGCAGGTCGTCTGCAGCGGCGCGGCGCAGCTGATTGGCAACGCTTGCCGGCACAAACACATCCAGATCTTCTGGAATGAATATGTTGGCGGCCGCAAAGGGCGTATCGCCCAAACGTGAGAGCTGCGCGCGCAGATTGGCGCGGTTTTTGACCAAATCCGAGGGCGTCTGCAGGTCGAGTGCAACGCTTGCAGCGGCGCATCGGACGCCGTCCGAGGCGACCAGATCCAGGCCGTCTTCGTGCGTCGTAAAGATGAGATCAATGGGGATTTTGCGTTCGGCCGTTTTGCCTTCCATCATGCGCAGAAAAGCATGATCTCGATTGCGTTTCAATACTAAGCCCGGACGCAGGCCGTCCATGCGGCGCCGTTCGAGCGTATGGAGCATCCACAGACGGGGGATGGGCTTGCCGGCCTTATTGAGGACGGGTTCCGCACGATTGACCGCAATGCCTCGAATTTCTTCATCGTCGGCCAGGTACGTGAGACCGTCGCCGTTGGCGAAGGTGACGCCTGGGAGGCTTTTGACGATGATGCGCCCGGGCAGCACCTCTTCGGCCACTGCAGCGGGTTCGCCTGCATGCTTAGGACTTTCAAGTTCGGCGAGCTCGTAAGGCTGGTCATATTGGCGGCCGTGCACGAAATAGTCCGTCTGCCCGCGGTTGAAAACTTTCTCGGGAGCGGGCTCAAACGTGAAGGCGGAGTCGCCCTGCGACGTGCGGGAGAGTTCCGGGCGGCGAGCAATGATTTCGTCGAGCTTTCGGCGGTAGAACGCCGTGACGTTTTTCACGTAAGCCGCACCTTTAAGCCGTCCTTCGATTTTGAAGGAGGAAACGCCCGCATCGATCAAAGCTTCCAGATTCGCACTCTGATCGTTGTCCTTGAGCGAGAGCACGTGCTTGGATTTGGCGAGCTCGGTGCCGGCTTCGGTATAAACATCGTAGGGCAGACGGCAGAGCTGAGAGCATTCGCCGCGGTTGGCCGACCGCCCGGTAAGCGCCTGACTCATCCAGCATTGACCCGAATAGCTCACGCAGAGAGCCCCATGCACGAAGAATTCAATGCGGGCGTGCTGAAGCTTGGCGCGGACGGCGGCAATTTCCGGGAGCGAAAGTTCGCGCGCGAGCACGAGCTGAGAGAACCCGACGGATTCAAGAAACGCTGCTTTTTCGGGCGTTCGAATGTCACACTGCGTTGAGGCATGCAGTTCAATGTCGGGAAGCGGGCCTTCGAGCAGTCCCATGTCTTGAAGAATGAGAACGTCAGCGCCGGCATCGGCGAGCTCGAAGGCTAGTTTGCGCGCAAGCGGGAGCTCCTCATTCGTAAAGAGCGTGTTGAGCGCAAGAAATACCCGAGCGTTGAAGCGGTGGGCATAAGCGGTCAGTCGGGCAATATCGTCGAGTGAATTGCCTGCCGCTGCCCGAGCGCCAAAAGCCGGACCGCCGATATAAACCGCATCGGCGCCGTGATCGATGGCGGCTATGCCGGCATCGGCGTCGCGAGCAGGCGCAAGCAGCTCGAGCGCAGTCGGCGCCGGAGCAGTCCAGATGCCGGCGTGAAGGGTCACTTGGCCGCTCCCTGTGCGATGCGGCCCTTCACGGCACATTTCGGAATGGCCAGATACTCGGCGAGTTCTTTATCGCCTGCGCGGCGGGCAAAGTCTGCCGGCGACTGACCGGTATCCGTACAGTAGTCACGATAGGCGCCCGCCTTCAAAAGCATCGTGACGGCAGCCCGGGAGGGTTTTCTTGCCGCCATGATCAGCGGCGTTACCCCCGACGACGTCTGGATATTCGCAGAGGCTCCCGCCTTCAGCAGCCGTTCAATGAATTCCGTGCGGCCTTCCGTAGCGGCATAGTGCAGCGGCGTCCAGTTGCCGCCGCGCTGAGGATCGGCTCCGGCAGCGATAAGCTCATCAAAGAGCTCATCCTGCCCCTTGAAAACAGCGAGCATCAGCGGGGTTTCGCCGAACTTATTGAGGTCGTTGACATTGAGTCTGCCGCTCTTTAAAAGCGCTTCGGCGACGTCGTAGTTCTCCGCTCGAACGGCATAAGTAAAGCCCGTGTCACCGTTTTCCATGCGGAAGTTGGGTGACAGTCCCTTTTGCAGGAGCTGCTTCAATGTTCTCGTATTTGCGCTGCGGACAGCCTGACGGATGGTCTCAAGCTGAGCCGAAGTCAAAGGGTTTTCCGCTTCATTCTTGGAGGCGATATCGTCCCATCCAAGGCCGGAACTGCCGGCTGCGGATGCCGCAAGAACGGGCTCCGTAAAAAGGGAAGAAGCCGAAGAAGCCAGAAGGAGCGAGCCGCACAGAAGCGTGGCGGCGAATTGTCGAAGAGCCATAGCGCAGACGGATTCACGATAGAAAACGTCCCAAAGGATAACACTAGAACCGGATGACGCTTGGTCATTGGGATTCCAGGTTTCTGTTAAGACTGGTAGCCGCTCACTTGAGCGGCGGTTTGGCCAAACGAAATCCTTTAATGATTTTGGCTGTCCGACATCTTCGGCGACAGCTGCGTATCTGATTCTTCGGATCGCCAGTGGTCCGCAGCATAGGCCCAGAAACTTTCCGCAGTGCGTGAAAGCAGACGGTTTTTCTTTCGCACGAGCCGGTGCCGAGCCAGCCGAACGGGCGAAACGGGGATGAAGACAAAGCCGGGTGTTTCACGAATGGTCCATGAGCCTTCAACGCAGAGCAAATTGCCCAGTCCTGCTTTCACCAGTGTGAGCGCGTTTGTCATAAGGTTGTGGTAGCCCGCAATTTTGAGTGGTTCCGGCCCGCCGTTAAACCATTGATGCAGTGTATCGATGACGATATGCCGCCGAGGCAGAATGAGCGGAAGTTTCACAAGTTCATCTTGCGTGAGCGCGGGAAGCTGGGCTTCTGGGGAATCACTGCGAACCACGACACCCCATCGGTCCACTGAAGAGAGCGGCAAGGAATCGTATTTGGCAGTCTCGACAGGTTCAAGCAGAATGCCGACGTCCAGACGCTCTTCATCGAGACTGCTGCGAATATCGTCGCCATCGGCGCAATAAAGCTCAAATTCCGCTTTCCTGACGCCGGGTGTTGATTGCTGCCACTTCGCGAGGAGCTGTGAAAGTTCCTGCGCAGCAGAAGATTCAACGCAGCCGATCCGGACGATGCCGCCGGTGAAGCCGCCGGCTTCTTTGAGTTCGCGTTGCGTGCGCTCGGCAAGCGAAAGCATTTCTTCCGCACGGACTTGGAACAGTTCGCCTTCATCGGTGAGAACAATGCCGTGGCGAGTACGCTCGAAAAGCTTGCATCCGCAAAAGGACTCGAGGTCCTGAATCTGACGCGTGAGTGCAGGCTGAGAGAGATGAATGAGTTCCGAGGCGCGCGTAATGCTGCCGGTTCGACAGACGGCTTGGAAGGCTTTGAGTTGACGCAGGTTCATCAAGGCGCTCCGAAAAGTGCTGTTTGGCGGTCAGAAAGACATCCCGAAAGAAATGGAGGCCCAGATTTCATCACAAGCTCTGGAAAAGACTCCAAATCTTCCTTGAATGCTAAGGCAAAGCGGCCAAGACAATTCTGGCAATTAACTGCCCGTTTATAGCGTCGTACTGCTGCGGCCGATGCTTGGAGGGCAGGTCATCGCATCACGAGTATTGCCATGCCGAGGCGCGTTCGCAGCGTCCTCAAAGAGCGGTTCACGCTCAATTTCACTGCGGAGCAGATGAAAGAACCGCTTCCGGCAGTCCGAAAAACTTCACCGTATTGCAGCAGGTCTGCGCGAGCACTTCGTCAAACTCCAAGTGCTTTGCGAGGGCAATGGCGCGGGCGACTTCCATGCTGTGCCAGGGTTCACAGCGCTTTCCGCGATAGGGCACCGGTGCCATGTAGGGGGCATCGGTTTCGATCATGAGTCTCTCGAGCGGAAGGGCTGCGGCAATGGCGCGCAGCTCGGCATTCTTCTTGAAAGTTAGGTTCCCCGTAAAACTGACATGTCCGCCCGCGTTGACAACGCCTCGAGCGGTTTCAAGTGTTCCGCAGAAGCAGTGCATTACAAAGCCGACTTCGCCGGCATCTTCGCTTTTGAGAATGTCGAGCGCCGCGGCTTCAGCATCACGGGCATGGACGATAAGCGGTTTTTGAGCGCGGCGTGCAGCTTCAATGTGACGGCGAAAGCGATCGCGCTGCCAGTCCAAGGGTTCCTTGCACCAATAAAAATCGAGCCCGGTTTCACCGACCGCTACCATGCCGGGTTCTGAAGCACGTTCGGCGATTTCATCCGCATCGGCTTCGCGGGCATCCGGATATTCCGGATGAACTGCCCAGGCGCCGAAGAGAAAGCCGGGGAAACGATCCAGCAGTGCGCGAAGCGGTTCGATATCCCGGTCTTCGCAGCCGATCGTCACAGCCGCCGTCATGCCGGCATTTTTCATGCGGCCGATAACCGCGTCGAGATCTTGCGCAAATGCGGGATCGGTAAGGTGACAGTGCGAATCAATGAAAGGCGTCATGAGTGTTGCAAGGAAGTCAAACGACATCGTTGGCAGCCAGTTCGCGCGGATTCTCGGGAATGACCTTCAGATTGAGGAGCCCAAAGAGACCATATACGACTGAGAGCACCAAGAGGAACAGGCAGTGCGGAAGAATATCGGCAAAGAGCGCTCCGTCCTGAGCCGCGGCAACGGAGGCACGGATGGCGTGAGTTGACGGAATCAGTTCTGCAAGGGCGGCAACGGCAGGATGAAGGTTGGCCGTTGGCCATACTGCGCCGGAGATGAAGAGTGCGGGGGCTGACATGACCACGGTAACTGGCGCTGTCCAGCAGTTCGAACGGATGAGTGTAACAATCATGAAGCCGAAACCGACGACGGCTGCGGCATAGCACGCCCCGGTCAGAATAACACCCCAGGGTGTTGCCATCGCGCCGTATTGGCCAAACCAGAAGCCGAAGCCTTCCATGTAGAGGAACCAGCCAAAAGCAATCATCCAAAGTCCGAAGGCTATGCCGAGGCCTTCGTTCCAGGGGCGGTCGACGGCATCGCACACAAATTTGCGCCGCGGATGACGCCAGAGCCAGCCGCCGAGCGACATACCGATGCCCATGAGCATAACGGCCTGAAGGATAATCGGGCCGACAGCCGGCACGGTGTAGTTGCCGTAGCCCGAAATTTCGTTGAAGCGGTACTGGAACTGCATCTGCGGCGCAGTATTGGCCGATGCCAAGAGCGAGGCGGGCGGAATGCCCGGCGTCTGCGACGAGGCCTGATCGATTTTGAGTTCTGCGTCGGCTGCTGCGGCAGATACGGCAGCCTGAATAGCGCGAGTCTTCACGGGATATGCAGCGCTGCCCAAAATATGGAGGGTAGTGTTTTCGCCTCGGGCGAGATGCTCGGCATAGCCGTGCGGAATCGTTACCACGACGGTTTGTCCCTTGCTGCGGAAGGTCTCCATTGCCGGACCCGGGTCGCTCGATACGCTTAGGATCGCCGCGGCCGGCGCTGCGTCAATGGCTTCAATCAGTCGGCGCGACGCCGAAGATCCGTCAAGGTCCACGATCTCTACGGGTACATTTTCGATCTGCTGAGTGCTGTAGGGCCAGCCGTAGAACACGAGATAGAAGGCTACAGCGCCGCCGAAGATCGCGATGGTGTCGCGCGAAAGGAAGGCGCTTCGCACGGTCAAGGCAAAACTCTTCCAGAATCCGGTTCGCTGGCCAGAGGCCGCGGGGTGCGCCTCGAGGGACTTCTCGAGTGCCGCGGTCAGATTGGAGCTCATCTGCTCGGTTTTCTTTAAGCGCCGCATTCGGCGCGCAAAGAGCGGTCCGGCAGCCGCAAAGAGAATAATGGGGAAGGCTGCAAGGGTAAGCTGCGTCTGCGCAATGGCGCTCAAGGGGCTGCCGAGCACCCATATCTGCGCCTGTGCCTGCAGGTAATGTGTGAGCGGCAGCAGCGACCCAAAAAGCTGCGCGCCGGGCGTCATCGAGTCAAGAGGGAAGGAAAAACCGGTGAACGGAAAGGTCGGCGCGATAAGGCAGATGCCGGCAGAGAGTGCAATGACCCAGGTGGGTGCAATTGAAACAACCAGCGCGGCGAGCCCGGCCATTGCCAGTATGAGGAGCCAAGAAGCGGTGAGCCAGAAAATGATCGGCCCTTCTGCGCCCCAGCCGGCTGCGCCGGCAAAGGCCGCTACCCATACGGAGGAAGCCGTGCAAAAAACGATGACCCAGGGAAGGAGCTTCCCCGCCAATACGGCTGAGCCCGAACCCTGCGTCAGTTTCATGAATCTGCGGATGCCGCCAGCGCGCCACTCTCGCGAAAGCATTGAAATGAAGGCGAGAAGCGCTCCGAGCGCCAAGACGCCGGGAATAAAGGTGGGCAGCAGATACGCGACGAAATTGAATGCGGGATTGCCTAAAAAGTAGACGTCCGGCGTCGTGATGCGCAGATGACGGCTGTTCTCAGCGAAAGTGCCGCCCTGCGTAGTCGCGTTCACCGCCGCATGTCCGATGGCCAGCGTGGATAGCGCGGTCTTGAAGTCCACCTCCAGGAGCGTGCCTACGGCGTACCAGCTCTTATTGAGGTCGATGGAGACTGGTGCGCCCGCCCCGCGGCGGCGGTCAGTCTCGAAATCCTGAGGGATTGTCACGACGGCGAAGACTTTGGAATTCTTCAGCGCGCGATCGGCCGAAAGCGAATTTTCGAATCGCTCGAGCTTGATCGACGGCAGGGCGTCAAGGGCTTGAACGACACTGCGGGAGGCCGCCGACTGATCAAGGTCAACGAGTGCGACGGGCAGCTCTGACAGTGTTCCGGCGTTGAAGGCAAACCAGAGCACTGCGCACCAGAAGAGCGGCGTCAGGATGGCCGTAAGCCATTCCACAGGGTGTGTGAGCACCTGCTGAATTTCAAGCTGAGCGGCGGCAGCAACATGCCGGAACCAAGCAGTCATGGCAAGCGCCTTGAAGTTACTGAAGTGCGTCAAGCTGACTGCGGTCGATGATGACCGTCATGCCGGGACGAAGATCGGGGTTGGGGGTGCTCGGTCTGGCGCGTACTTCAAAGGTGCGCAGGTCGTAGCCCGAAGACTGACGCGTTGCACGCCAAGTGGCATAAGTGCCGCGCGGATTGATCCAATAGACCGAAAAATCCATGTCGGCGCCGAGCGCCGGTATGTTGGCCTTCAGAATGGTGCCGACTCGGATATTTTTCAGTTCATCCTCACGAATATTGAAGACCGCCCAGCTGTCGGCCAGATCGGTCACCAGCACGACGGGAAAGCCCGCAGGAACCACTTCTCCCGCATGCATCACAACGCGGGTGACTTCACCTGAAGCCGGGGTGCGGACTTCCGCTTCGCCGGCAAGCGACGAGGCTTCAGCAACGCCGCCGGCGGCCTGAGCGGCCAGAGCTTCCGCGGCCGTCTTTTCCTGCCGGCGGGCACCATTTTCAAGCGCCGTCACTTTGGCGGCCGCCGCGGCAGCGAGTTCGCTCGACGCTTTCAACTGAGCTGCGGCTTCATCGCGCTTTTGCGTGCTTACGAGACCATCCTTAAAAAGCGCGGCAACGCGGGTGTTGGTGACGCGGGCAAGATGTTCGCCCGCGCGTGCCCGGGCGAGGTCCGCCCGCGCCGCATCGAGCTCTTCGGTTCGCGCGCCTTCCTGAGCCATGTCAGCTTTGGCGGCAGCGGCTTCGTGAAGCGCCTTGGCCTGGGCAACCTTGGCTTCAATTTCGGGCAGCGTGAGACGAGCCACCGCGTCGCCGGCTGCAACCTGGTCGCCTTCCTTGACCGTTACGGCAGCCAGACGGCCGGGCACCTTGGCGGCGACGGAGACGGTGGTCGCATCCATCAGCCCCTGAAGCGGAACGGGAGCCGGGTGCATGGCCTGCCAAATACCCCAGCCGATGAACACGAAGGCGCCCACGAGCACCGCTCCGCCGAAAACTGCTGGAAGGATCGATGATGCTGAAGGACGGGAGTCATGCTTGGGTGCCGGCGCGGCAGGCTGCTGCGATGTAGTCATGGCGAGAGGTGAAAGATTCTGAATAAGGGAGGGCTGCGGCGGCCTCATTTTTCAGGGACGGCCGCATCCAGAAAAAAAGGATCGTTTGATCAGCGCTTCGCAGACGCTTGGGTTTTGTGCATCTGCTGGGCATTCACAAAGTCAGAGCGGCCGAGCGTTGCTTCAAAGTCGGGCATGACGCCTGCAGTGGCGTGAAGCATGGCCCAAGAGACGACAAACTTGTAGGCGGCCGCACGCTGAGCAATTTCTGCGCCCACGAGCTGCGTGCGGGCTTCGCGCAGATCGATTGCGGTTGAAAGGCCTTCGGCAAAGCTCGCTTCGCGCAGCCGCAGGTTTTCTGCAGCCAGCGACATCGTCGAGGTGGTGAGCTCAAATTCCTCTCGTGCCTGAGTGGTGCGCAGGAAAGCGGCTTCAATCGCCTGTGCGAGCGAATTGTCCGCTTCAGCACGGGCGGCTTCCGCCTGCGTCACTTGAGAGCGAGACGCAGCGATGTTGGAAAAACGATCGCGATTGTCCCAGAGCGTGAATTTCACGCCGATGCCGACCATCCAGTCGGGCTCCACAACCGTGAGGTAGTGCTTGACGAGATTCTTCATGCCGAAAGCAAAGACTTGCGGATGGAAGGCCGCTTCGGCTGCGCGGACACCTTCTTCTGCCTGACTGCGTTTGGCGTCAATCTGCATCAAAACGGGCGAATTGAGCCGAGCACGGGACTGCCAGTCGTCGAGTGTGCCGAGGTCGCCCTTCAGAATAAAGAGGGGTGTTGCAAGCTCGGGGAGTTTATTGAGCCGCAGCGACCGCATGAGTTCAGATTCGGCCACGCGCGCGTTGGTTTCGGCGGCGATGAGTTCACGGCGCGCCGCATCGCGGGAGACTTCCACCGACATGCGTTCGATCTTTGAAATCATGCCCTTGACTTCAAAGCGCTTGGCGCGCTGCACTTCTTCTTCTTCGTCGGAAAGCATCTCCCGGCGAAGGTCCTCAACGGAGCGCGCGAGCTGCACGCCCCAATAACGGGCGGCGAGTTCAGCATCCTTTGTTTCAAGCCGCGAGGTCTGTGCGGCTGATGCCTCGCGAACCTTGTGCTCGAGGAGGTTTTGCTGCGCCGTAATGAGCCCGCCCGTATAGATCGGCCAGTTGGCTGAAATCATCGCCCGCGGGCCGCTCAGGTCGTATTCGGTGCTGTAGGAAAGCACGTTTTTGTGCAACATGCCGCTTATGGGTTGGGGAATGTCGAGGTTGAGTTCGATGTCCTTACGTCCTTCAACCTGCATCGCCACGAGATCCACCTTGGGGCCGGAAAGCGCTTTGGCGCTGTCAGCCGCATGGCGAGCGCGCTCTACATCAGCGGCATCTGCGCGAAAGACGTCTGCACGCTCATGGAACTGCTGCCGAGCCTGTGAAAAGCTCATGGCATCGGCGCTGCCTGCGGGCGCAGCCAATACGCCGGTGCAGGTGAGCGCAGAAGATATGAGCAGAACATGTAAGGCGGAAGAACGAAATGCGGGCAGCATGGCGCAGATCTCTAGGCGGTAGTGAAGAAAGGGAAGCGGCACGGACGTGAGTTAGGTAATCCGTATAGCAGTGAGTGTGCCGCATGATACTAGCTTTAGGCGGTGCGGCCATACACACGTTTGATGTCAGCAGCCAAAAAAGCGCTTGTTTGGAATGATCAGCGGCGATGAACACCCAAATAGATCGAAGAGCGGCAGCAGTGTCTGATGAGTGAAGACGGCTCGGTTGCATGACGTTACGGAGTTGAGCCGAGGCACCGTCGAGTCGGTGCTACTATGACCGGCTGTGAGAGGCGGACTGAAGGCACGGGCAACGTGACGTCGGACGGCTCTCCGACAACGAACTACAAAAAGGAAGGTACTCCATGCAGTACTCTAAAGATATTTATACCGAGAATCCGGCGGACCCCGATACCCTCGCCAATCTCGGCCCTTTGGCGCCGCTTGCAGGCACCTGGTACGGCGATCAGGGCGTGGATACGCATCCCGTAGCTGAAGGCACGGAAAGCGAACCCTTTGTCGAAACGCTGACCTTTGAACTGCTTGATCCGCAAAACAGCGGTCCGCAGCAGCTCTACGGTCTGCGTTATCACGTTGCCGTCACGAAGCCGGGCGAACTCACCGCATTTCATGATCAGGTGGGCTACATTCTCTATGAACCCGCTTCCGGCAAGATTTACATGACGCTTGCTATTCCTCGCGCCCAAGTAGCGATGGCCGAAGGGACCGCCAAGCCCGGCGACAAGCAGATCCATCTGCGCGCCGAACGCGGTTCCACGGTGAACGGTATTTGTTCGAATCCGTTCCTGGAAAAGAATTTCCAGACGACATCGTGGGACGTGACCTTCACTTTCAACGATGACGGCACGATCTCTTACGAAGAGGATACGGTGCTGGTGATTCCGGGCGTTCCCAAAGAGTTCCATCACACCGACAAGAACACGCTCAAAATGATTGCAGCGCCTCGTCCCAATCCGATGATGGTGGAAGAGGGTCTGTGCAACCGCAATCCCAAATAATCGATTCGGAAGCGGTCGTACGCTTCCTAAGCTTTCAGTGAAGAGCTGATCGAAAAAGAGAAAACCCGCAGAGTGATTTCTGCGGGTTTTCTGCGCTCAGAGGATAAAGTGATGGTCTGAGGCCGATGTCATTTCGGCCTCAGGCCCGTTCAACGGATTACGGACGATACATGAATTCGTCGACAGCCTTTTCAAGATCAGCCGGACGTTCATTCTGAGCAAGACCGTGCTCGTAGGCGTAGGCGGCAACCGCAGCGCCGATCTTCACCGACACCGGACGGATGTCCGAAAGCGCCGGATAGAGCGAACCTTGGGCCAGGTCAGCGTCCGAGACGAGCGTTGCGAGCACCTTGGCTGCCACGAGGAACATCCCGTCGGGCATCCACTTCGAGCGGCTGAACACCGCGCCGAGACCGAGCGCCGGGAATACGTAGCTGTTGTTGCCCTGACGAGGCACAAACGTCTTGCCTTCGTATTCGACCGGATCGAAGGGCGACCCGGAGGCAAAGAGCGCCTTGCCCTTCGTTGCCGTGTAGGCCTGTTCGGCCGTGCATTCGGCCTTGGAAGTCGGATTCGAAAGCGCGAAGATGATCGGACGCTCGTTGAGCTTGGCCATTTCTTCGAGAACTTCCTTCGTAAAGGTCTGCGGCTGGCCGGCCACACCGATGATGGCAGTCGGCTTCAAGGTCTTGACCGCTTCGAGGAAGCTTGCCGTATCCGGCGCATCGACGGCAAACTGCTGCTTATGCGCAACAAGATCCGTACGAGCCTTCGTGACAAGTCCCTTCGAGTCAAAGAGGTAGCAGTGTGCCAGGGCATCCTCACGCGAGAGACCGTCGTCGATCAGCGCATCGGCAAGCAGATTGGCGATGCCGCAGGCTGCTTCGCCGGCGCCGAAGAAGAGGAACTTCTGATCGGCCATCTTCTCGCCCTTGACGCGCACAGCACTGTACATGCCCGAGACGACTACCGAGGCCGTACCCTGAATGTCGTCATTGAAGCAAAGGATCTTTTCCTGATAGTCCGAAAGCAGCTTGAAGGCGTTGGCATTGCCGAAGTCTTCGAACTGGATGAGGACGTTGGGCCAGCGGCGGCGGGCTTCGGCGATGAATTCGTCAACGAGCTGACGATATTCAGGACCGCGGCAGCGCTTCTGGCGCAGACCAAGGTACAGCGGATCGTTCAGATATTCTTCGCGGTTCGTGCCGACGTCGAGAACGACCGGCAGCGTCTTTTCCGGAGCAATGCCGGCGCAGGCGGTATAGAGCGCGAGCTTGCCGCAGGGAATGCCCATGCCGTTAAGCCCCTGGTCGCCCAGACCCAGAATGCGTTCGCCGTCCGTGACGACGATCACGTCGACCTCTTTGTTCGGGGCGCGTTCAATCACTTCGCGCACGTGGCCGAGGTGTTCGAGCGAAACAAAAAGACCGCGCGGATAGCGGAAGATATGGCTGAAACGCTGGCAGTATTCGCCGACCGTCGGGGTGTAGACAACCGGCATGTATTCGGCGGTGTAGCGCGTCAGCAGCTGGAAGAACAGATCTTCGTTTTCGTTGCGGATACTGTCGAGGAGGAGTGCTTTGTCGATCGGCTTCTCGAAGCGGTTAAGCATTTCACGCATGCGTTCGACCTGCTGATCAACGGTCGAAACGGCAGTCGGCAGCAGACCGCTCAGTCCGTATTCGGCGCGTTCTTCTTTGGTGAAAGTTTCGCCCTTATTGGCGAAGGGACAGCGAAAGAGGGCGGCGCCGGCCTTGTGACTGCAATTAGACATGGAAAATTCCTCCTTGAGAACGCGGAAAATACTGTGCTCGAACGGATTCCGAGACGTACTCGAGACACAGTCCAACGATGCATCTTATCGGCTGCAGGACCAAAAAACTTTGACATACCTAAAGGGTGGTATTGAAAACATGCGATTTCAACCGGAATACGGAGGTGGCGCAAGGCTTAGGCTGGACCTTGACCGCTGCCTTTGCGGCAAAGTTAAATCGGACATCAGCTGCCGCGGCAAAATTTTTGCAGGGCATCGCTGCCGATGTTCTGGTGTAATTTGGAATTACCGGCAGTTCTCTGACATGAAAAAAGGAGAGCCCGGAAGGACTCTCCTCATTGCAGCAGCGGATTGGGAAAAGGCTATGGAAAATACCAAAAGCCTGGGCCGAAAAATGGGCCGTGCATCCAGCCGCCTTGGTAATAAAGCTGCAGGCGGCGGCGATCCGCTTCGGCACGTTTAGCGCGCTCTTGAGCCTGCTCCAAGGCAAACCGAAGATCTTCTTCCAAGCCAGGCGCATCGGCCGGGCGCTGCAGCTCAATCTGCGCACCGTATTTGAAATCACGCACGACATACGGCGCTTCGGTAGCGGCTTTAGCGCCGGAGGGCCACGTGGCTACGAATCCCGGGACTTTGCCCAGATTCGCTTCAAGCGTGTCGCGGTCATATTCGATGGTAACGGGTGCGCGGCCATAGGTTTCGCTGCCGTCGGCACTGGTGATGACGGCGCCCTCGGGGTCGCTTGCGACAGAAACGTAAGTCGTGCAGCCCGAAAGAAGCAGTACGGTTCCAAGTACTCCAAGAACCGTGAATTTGGCAGATCGGCGCATGATCGGGAAGCCTCCGAAATCCATAAAACAATCATTGAGGCGAAGATTCAGCATCTCCGCTTTGTCTGTCTTTGACTATAGCTCAGACCTTTTGAGTGCATTGAGGAAAGCGTTGCAGACTATTTCAAGGAGGTTCGGGCGAGGATTTTTTTATATTTCGATAGCGTTGTAGCGTTTGGCTTCTTCTCTGGCGCTTTGAAGCAATACGCCGCGAACCCACTGCAGAAATGGATCCGTATGCGCCCCATGATGCCAAATAATCGCCGGCGTAAAGGGGGAAACTTCCGGCGGTGCAGGCAGCACGCGGAGATTGCAGTCCGGCAGCCGCAGGCAGTGCATCAAAGTTACAACGGGGCCAATGTAGACATAGTCCGTGTCCGCAAGCACATAGGGGACGCCGAGGAAATAGGGCAGCGAAATACCCACCTCAAAGGAATATTGCTGATAAGCCGCAGGAGAAAGTTCCGGTGTACCCGGCAAATTCATCATCACGTGTTTGAAAGCGCGCAGATCATCGAGTTCAATTCTTCCGGCCTTTTCGTATTTCTTGATGAGCGGGTGACCTTGCCGTACAAGAATGCCGCGGCGGCTTTGATAAAGTTCAAGCCGATGGAAGTCCTTCGGAACCGTGTCTAATGGGTAAACGGCAATGTCGGCGCGGCCAGCGCGAAGCTGCTCCAAAAAATCCCCGGAGAGCGGATTGAGTTCAATAGAGGCGTTGGGTGCGTCCTTGGCCATCTGACGAACCAGCAGCGGAAAGACCGTCATCACGGCGCTGTCGGCCGCAAGTAGCCGAACAATTCGACGGCTGTCGGCTAACCCCACGTTGTCACGCGAGAGGAGCGCCCCGCCGGCGGCGAGGAGGTCAAGCACGCGGGGCAGAAGTCTGCGCATGCGCATCGTCGGGAGCATGGTGACGCCAGATCGGATAAACAGCTCGTCGTCAAAGACTTCGCGCAGATGTGAAAGTCTTCGGGAAGCGGCCCCCATGCTGATGCCGTACTGCGAAGCGGCGGTCGTCAGACTTTTTGTCTTGGCTACCGTCACAAGGAAGCGCAGCTCTTCAAGCGAAAGGTCGGGCTGAGGAGTGTCTAAAATCGCCATGATGCTGTTCCAATTCCAATATTAAACATCGTAATACAAAATCGGTGACGTAAAGAAGAATCATTCCTTTCGTCGAGATGAAGGCCGGACGTGTTTCGCAATCTTGATTGTCTGGCTTGCAATTGGATCACTTTTTCTAGTTTCCGGATAATTGGGCTATGTCTCAGATTTACGCTGACGAAGTTATTCCGCCTCGTGCCGCTGACAGCCGGGGGCAGAACAAAACAAACGCTGAAGATGCAGGTTCAGATTGGGACTTCTTGGAACTCAATGGCAAAGCGGCCGCCGAGCGCAGCAGCACAATGCAGGGCGACGGATCCATTACGCTCAAATCCAGCAGGGATGAGGCTGTTCGCCGTCAGCGGGCGCATTTTCGCGGAGCGCCGGATACGCCTTCTCCGACGCTTTCCCAAAAAACAGAGCCGGATACAGGGGACAGGGCTTTCAGAGAGGTTCTGGCTCGTCTGAAAGAAGCTCAGCAGAGGGCTGCCGCCGACGGAGCCGCTGCAGGCGGTGTTTTTCGGGCCATGGGGATGGCGGCTGCCGACTATGAGGATGTCAGCGGGCAGCGGCAGCGCTTTCTCGCTTTCTGTCCGGCCTACGACATGATGACGCAAGGTCAGCTTCGCACCTATTTTGCCTGGCGGACCGATGTGCGTCGGGCGATGGCCGCGGCGCAGCCCGTTCCGCGGCCAGTCTCTTCGAGCTATGCCGTGCTTTATCTGATGGAGCTTGTGAACGGCATTGGAACGAGCGGTCCTGAAGAGAGCTACCAAACGGCCCAACATTTTTGGGAGGCTTACCGCCGATTTGACTTTACGATCGACCGGCTGGCCATGAGCTGGCTACAGGATCTCGCGGACTATTGGGGGCTCAAGGGCGGTCATCAGCCTCTGAATGACTGGACGCAGCTGAAGGTGCCCAACGATCAGCATCTGCGGGCACTGATCGATTGTCAGGCGGCCTTGGGTGACGATCTTGCCGTCGGAGGGTTCCTCTTTACGCTTTCGGACTATGCGCCGGAAAAAAATGCATTTTTCAAGCTTACTGGAGCTTCACAGCCTTCAAAGCAGGAAGGCATGGATGAAGAGCGCCTCACACAAGTATTTCGTCTTGCGGGAGCTGCCTGGCGACAATGGGTGCAGGACGTTCCTCGTTCGCAGCGCTTAAAGATGCTCGGGTGCGCTGCGGGAGCGAGACGGCGGCTTTTTCAGAACGGTCTCTTTGACATGACGCAGGCGCCGGACCGTTCGGTGGTGACTGCGGACGGCAGAACGCTGATTTTTTCCGACGGCTTATGCTTTGAAGAACGCATTGCCGAATCGCGCACGTCCCGAATGATGTTTCTGGCTTTTCTGAAGCAAGCGGAAAACATGCTCCGACGGCAGACGCCGGGTTTTAAACCGGTAAAGAATTTGGCTGACCCGTCCGTTGTTGAGGCCTTTGAGACCGTTGCTGCAAATGAAGCTGAGGCCAGGCGGCGGGCTGCCAACCCGGCGCGCAAAATTGACTTCACACGGCTGGGGAATATTCGCACGGATGCGGAGGTCAATCGTGATCGTCTGGTGCTTGCCGAAGAAATCGCAGAAAGTGTTCAGCACGATGACCAAGCGGCGTATGAGGAGCCTCATCCATCCGAAGCAGTGCAATGCCTCTTAGCCCGACAGAGCGAAATGCTCGATGGCTCTTCAGCCGTGGATTCATCAGCATTACGCAGAACGGACAAAAAAACGACAGCACCTGCGCCGGCAATGCCGCAGCCGCAGTTTGAGCCGGAATCCGTGCCGCAGTCGGGCGCTTTAAAGGTTTCTCCGGCAGGTGCGGGCCTGACGCCGGAGCTTCAGAGCGCACTGACAGAACTGCTTCACCACGGCCGGACGGACTGCGCAGGTCTTTCTCCCGCGATGTTTGTGGACCGCATCAATGAGCTTCTTTTTGATGCAGTGGGCGATGCAGTGCTGGAAATGAGGCCGGCGGGACCGGCCGTCATTGAGGATTACATTGACGACGTGAAGCGTATCATTTTATGATGCTGATCACACAAAGAGTCCCCTAAATTCACAGCGATGTCTACCTCTGATACCTCAAAGTCTTCACCGCAAAATCCGCAGGCACGCTCAGCCGCGTCCGGTTCAGCCAGCGCTGAACACCCGTCGCCGCAGCCGCTGAAACCGCCCAAACGGATAGCCCGCACGATTCTGGCGGCTTTGAAGGGCGGCGTTGTGCCGCGCATCGGACTGGGGTGGATTGCCGTAGGCCGCAGGCTCGAGATTGAAGCGCTTTTAAACGACATGGAAGTTGTGCGCGACGGCGGTGCGAGCTTTCGCTTCATCGTCGGGCGGTATGGCGCCGGGAAGAGCTTTTTGCTCCAGACGCTTCGCACCTACGTCATGGAACGCGGCTTTGTGGTGGCGGATGCGGACCTTTCGCCCGAACGGCGTTTGGCCGGCACGAAAGGACAAGGGCTCGCCACTTATCGTGAATTGGTGCAGAACTTCGCAACGAAAACCATGCCCGAAGGCGGAGCGCTCGGATTGATTTTGGAGCGCTGGATGGCTGGGCTGCGGGCGGAACTGGCCGCCGAAGGCGTCCAGCCCGGAACGCCTGAATTTCTCGCCGGCGGCGAAGCCCAAATTCTCGAGCGCATGCATGCTTTGGGCGAAGTGCTCCACGGCTACGAGTTTTCGCAGCTGCTTATTCGGTATTTCCGTGCAATGGAAACCGGCGAGGACGAAGTCCGCGCCCGTGTCGTGAAATGGCTGCGCGGAGAATACCCGACGCGCGCACAGGCTAAAGCGGAGCTCGGCATCAATTTGGTGGTCTCCGATGACAACTGGTACGACTTTCTGAAGCTCTTTGCATTGTTTCTGCGCGGCGCGGGCTATGAGGGGCTGCTGATACTCATCGATGAGCTCGTTAATCTCTACAAAATTCCAAACAGCGTCTCGCGGCAAAACAACTACGAAAAGATTCTCACGATCTACAACGATATGCTCCAAGGGAGAGCTCGCGGGTTAGGCGTCATCATGAGCGGTACGCCTCAGGCTGTTGAAGATCAGCGCCGCGGGATCTTCAGTTATGAGGCGCTGCGCTCGAGGCTCGCTGCCGGCCGGTTCAGTCAAGATGGGCGCCGGGACATGATGGCGCCGGTGATTGAATTGGAGCCCCTGACGCCCGACGAACTGCTGGTTTTGATCGATAAGCTTGCCCATATGCACGCGGACTTATTTGCCACGGGTCTCGTGCTGAGCGATCAGGCGCTCGCACGCTTTCTCGAGCTCGAATATGACCGCGAAGGCGCGGCCACGCACCTGACGCCTCGAGAAATCATCCGCGACTTCATCGAAGCGCTCAACATTCTGGCGCAAAATCCGGACCTCACCGTTGATGCGCTTTTTGGCACTAAGGCGTTCCAGAGCGCAGAGCATTCTGAGGGTGACGGCGAGGCAGAGGACGAGTACGCTGAATTTAATATTTAACGCAAGAGGCAGCTGATGACCGTCTTTGAGCGCTACGCACCGTTTGTTCAGGACTTCATCTATGCGCATCGCTGGGAGAAGCTGCGGTCGGTGCAGGTGGCGGCGGGCAATGCAGTCTTTAATACCGATAAGCATGTGCTGCTTTGCGCCTCAACGGCCTCGGGCAAAACGGAAGCCGCCTTTTTTCCAATCCTGACGCTCCTTTCGGAAGAGCCGCCGGCTTCTGTCGGCGCGCTTTATATCGCGCCGCTCAAGGCGCTGATCAACGATCAGTTCGAGCGTTTGACGGATCTCTGCGCCGAAGGCGGCATCCCCGTCTGGGCATGGCACGGAGACGTTGCTCAATCGAGAAAGCGTAAACTCATTGAACATCCTTCGGGCATTCTCCAAATCACTCCCGAGTCGCTCGAGGCATTGCTGCTCAGGAAACATTCCGTTATTCCGAGGCTTTTCGGCGATCTGCGCTTCATCGTCATTGATGAAATACATTCTTTGATGCGCGGCGACCGCGGCGGGCAGACCATGTGTCTGATTGAACGGCTTGCGCGTCTATCGGGATCGGATCCGCGCCGCATTGGTTTGTCGGCCACGATCGGTGATCCGCAGAAAGCGGCGGATTTCCTCTGCGGCAGTTCCCGGCGAGGCGCAGTAGTGCCGCAGTTTGAGCAGCCGCCCGTGCGCTGGCGCTTGGCAATGGAGCACTTTTTCATTGCGAAGAAAGAGGAGCCGCACCGAACGGACTACGCGCCCGTGATGGTGGATGCGCAGGTCAGTGGCCAGTCGGCTGCGGATGCCTTCGATGCCGGGAAAGCTGCGGGCGACGTACTTCGACACGCGAGTCAAAAACCAAGACCGGAGGCTCATTCCATCAAGGCCAGTGCTCAGCTTGAATTGGAATCCGCTTCCGACCAGGCGCCGGCTTCGGCGGATCCCGGACTGGCCTATGTTTTTGAGCATTCGGCGGGCAGAAAGTGCCTGGTTTTTTCCAATTCGCGCGAAGAGTGTGAGGCGGTCACCAGTACGCTGCGCGAATACTGTCGCCGGGCAGGCGAGCCGGAACGTTTTCTCATTCATCACGGGAATCTCTCTACGCCGCTGCGGCTTGATGCCGAAGCGCTGATGAAGGAGGAAAACGCACTGCTTACCGTCTGCACGACGGCCACGCTCGAGCTCGGCATCGATATCGGCAGGCTCGAGCGGGCTTTTCAGATCAATGCACCTTTTACCGTATCGGCATTCCTGCAGCGCATGGGGCGCACCGGCAGACGTGGGTCACCGCCTGAAATGCGTTTTGTTATGCGTGAAGATGAGGTTGACAGCCGGGAAATGCTTCCTGCTCAGCTGCCATGGGAGCTGATTCACGGCATCGGATTGGTCGAAAGCTGGCGTGAGGACCATTGGGTGGAGCCGCCGCGGCTGGAACGCCTGCCTTTCAGCCTGCTCTACCATCAGACCATGGCAACGCTCGCCTCCGAGGGAGAGCTTACGCCCGCAGAACTTGCTCGGCGCGTGCTGACTCTTTCGCCCTTCAGACGCATTTCACCGCAGGACTACCGCACGCTTTTGCTGCACCTTTTGGACACGGATCACATTCAGCGCACCGAACGCGGCGGTCTCATCGTCGGACTCGCCGGAGAGCGGGTCACCTCCGGCTTCAAGTTCTACGCGGTCTTTCAGGAAAACGAAGAATATTCCGTTCGTGCTGACGGCCAGGAGCTTGGCACGCTGGTGCAGCCGCCGCCCGCCGGCGAAAAAATCGCCATTGCAGGACGCGTGTGGGAAGTCGAAGAGGTTGACCCCAAGCGTCATATTGTCTGGTGCAGACTGACGGAAGGACGCGTTCCAGCGTTTTTCGGCTTATGTCCGGGCGACATTCATACGCACATTCTGGAAAAAACCTGTGAAGTGCTATGCTCAGACACGGATTATCCATACCTCATGCCCAATGCGCGAAAACGACTCGCACAGGCAAGAAGCCTGGCGCAGCATTCCGGCATGACGACAACTCCGCTCATTAATCTGGGCGGCAGCTTCTGGGCGCTTTTCCCATGGCTCGGGACCTACCCGTTTCTGGCGCTCGAGCGGCTGATCCGCATCCATGCTGCCGCAGACATTGGTCTGACGAACTTTGAAACGTCGCGCCCTTGGTTCATTGTCCTGCGCATGAAAGCATCCGCACCGGAATTTTTCCGTGCGCTTGCGGATGCTGCCGATCGAGTTCAGGATCCCTTGTGTTATCTCTATCCGGATGAAGTGCCGCTCTTTGAAAAGTACGATGAGGCGCTCCCTGCTGAGCTCGTCCGCAAAGGATTTGCCTGCGGCGTGCTCGGCATTGATGAAATGCGGGCCCGAGTAAAAAGCTGGGCCGGCGCTTTTCAAGGCGGGACGGAATCGGCTGCAAGACTGCAGGCCGAAGACGGCCGGCAGCTCTCGGGTAGCTCGCAGGGGGCTGCACCATAAAGAAGCCGCTCACAGCGGTTTGGCTTTGAGCGGCTTGAGATTGGGACCGTGCGTTTCCGTGTCAGAGTTTATGCGGTTCGCCCACCTCACGCGAGAGATCGTCGTGAGGCAGCAGTGCGGAGCCCGTACGGAAATAAACGCCAAGGCAAAAGAGCGCGCTGATCGTGATGAAAGTGCCGCCCACGAAAGCCACAGGCGTAAAGCCGAAATGCTGCGAGACGAGGGATCCGACAAACGCTCCGCCGCCAATGCCGATATTGAAGATGCCCGAATAGAGCGATGTTGCGACGTCCGCAGCATCGGAGGCCACCACAAGCACGCTGGCACTGAGCGCCATGCAGATTGCCGTCTGAGCAGCGCCCCAGAGCAAAAGCAGCGGCACGAGCGAGAGCCACGAAGAGCATAGCGGCACCAGGAGAAAGAGCGACATCGAGAGAACCACCAGCGGAACCGTGAGCGAAGCCGAAGGATAGCGGTCAACCGTCTTAGAGCTCAGCACTGTGCCGATAATGCCGGCCAGACCAAAAAGAAGCAGAACATCTACGACGTCCGAACCAGACATCCCCGCGGAGTGCTCGAGAATCGGGCTGATGAACGAATAGGCGGTGAACTGCCCCAGCATCGTGATCATCGTGACGCCGTAGAGCTGCAGCAGTGCAGGACGCTTGAGAATGACGGGCAGGCTCTTAAGCGAGCCGGCACTCCTGCTCGGACACTGCGGCAGGACATACCAGAGGAGCATAAGCACTAAAAAGGCCGCTGCGCCGATGACAAAGAAGGATTCCGCCCATCCGAAGAGGTGCCCCATTTTGGTTCCGAGCGGGACGCCCAGAACCGTTGCAACGATGGTGCCGCCCATAACGGCAGCCAAGCCGGTGGCTCGTTTGCCCGCCGGCGCCATGCGTGCGGCGAGCGGATTCATGATGGACCAGAAGATCGAATGCGCAAGCGCGACGCCGATGCGGGTAGCGTAAAGCGACCAGAAGCTGTCGACCCACAGAACGGCGAAGTGGCAGATTGCAAAGAGTCCGAGGAGGAAAAGAAGGAGCTTCTTACGCTCAAAGCGGGCGGTAAGAAGCGCGAGCGGCAGCGACATGATCGACACCACCCAGGCATAGCCGGTAATAACGAGTCCCATGAAGGAGACAGATTCGTTGAGGCTTGCCGCCATGTCGGGCAGCAGCCCGACCGGCAGGAATTCTGAAGTGTTGAAGACGAAGGCGGCAAACGCAAGACCGATCACCGGAATCCAAGCTCGAAAGCCGGTTTGAGCGCTCTGAGATGCAGACATCGTAAGATGAAACTAAAAAAGAAGAGAAAAAGGAGTCGACGCCGTGCGGCGAGTTCAGCTCCGGAACCGCGCATCTTAGCATTTCGGCGGAAGGGAAATCCCTAGTTTAAGGGACTGCTGAAAGAATTGTGCTGGATTTGATCTGGTTTGCGTCAAACATTTGCTTGAGACGAATATCGACGCACAGCGCACGATAATGACGGAGGAAAGCCTTCATTTTCAGGCGGTGCGAAGGATGCGTATGCTGAAAAACTTCCGGTTCATTCGTATTCATTTGGCTGCGGCAGCAGTGCTGATGGGCGGCATCTTAGTGCTTCCGCCGATGGCTGCAGCAGAACCTTCAAGCAGTATTTATGATGCGTCGGGGCGTTATCTTGGCCGTATCGATGCGGATGGACGGGCGTATGACCGCAGCGGCCGGTATCTGGGAAAAACAGATGCAGACGGCCGGGAGTACGATGCTGCCGGTCAATACCAAGGACGTACGGACGAGAGCGGACGCCGGTACGATGCCTCCGGGCGCTTTACCGGCCGCACCGATGCAGACGGGCGCGTCTATGACGCCGCAGGACGTTATCAAGGACGGACAGATAAAAACGGCCGGCGCTATGACGCGTCCGGCCGGTATTTAGGACGAGAAGACCTTCGTTAGTGATCTCGTCCAGACAAAGCGAGCGGTTACTTGAGATGGTCGAGGATCGACTTGGCCGGGAAACCCAGCGACTGCGCCGCAATAACGACTTCATCGGGCTTAAGGTGAAGCGCAGCGGAAATCTTGTCGGTGCGAAAGCCCGTACGAGCAACGCAGGCGAGATTCATGGCTGCGGCAGCCAGATAGACCGACTGCAGTTTGACGCCGACGTCCAGCGTGCAGGCGCGGATGCGTGCTTCTCGAATTTCAGCTTCGTCAACGGCCGTCTTCTTGATTTTCGGCGCAATGGTTTCGACGGCGTTGGAGAGAAAATTTCGGGTGCGGGCATAGTTGGCAACGAAAACGAGCTCAACGGGCGGCACCGTGAGCTGCGTTTGAAGCAGATACGTCTGATCACGAACGTCATGGAGTGAGCAAAAGAGCACGCCGTTTCGTTCAGGAACCCAGCGCCAAATGCCGTTTGCCTTCAGAACATAGATATCCGTTTCGCGCCAATTGAGCGCGGTAGCGGTCGTGCGCTTTCCGCCCTTGCGGTTGATGCCGTCAGCGGCGTAGAGAATGTTCGAGAGCAGCTGATCCGGGAGCGGCTCATTGCTGAAGTTACGCTGCGAGCGGCGTTCGTTCAACGCCGTAAGTACAGACATATCCATGCCCTGCGGGGCCGGCAGGGGGCGGAAGACCTCGCCTTCAGAGCGACGCTCGCCAAAGCGGCGGTCGATTTCGGCGCGCAGTTCATCAAACTGATCACCGAGTTCATTGGTTATTTCTGCGATAGCTGCAAGGGCCTTTTTTTGAATCTTCATTTGGAGTTCCGGGCGTATTCGTCCGGCCTGCTAATAAAATGTCGCTCGCCGCGTGCTCAGCCGCCAATCATTGCGGGAGCTTTCGGCTGTCGACGATGTCGGCTTGTGCAAGAAAGGAAGTGCTGTGGCAATTCAAATTGAAAGGATACAAGAACCCGACGGTGCAATAAGTTTCCGGATCTCAATGCCGGCGGAAAAGGCAGAAGCGTTTGGGTCGCTCATCAAGGCTGCTTTTCGGCTCGCGGGCGAGGAACCTGAGGTGTGGGATTCCGCCTTGGGTTTGACGCAGACCTCGAGCAGCAGACCGGCTGAGGCGCCCGGCGTGGCGTTAAAGCGCCTGCGTCAGGAAAACCACATGACTCAGCGCGAAACGGCTCGGCTGCTCGGCTGCACCCAGGCGCGCATCTCCGATATGGAAGCAGGCGTCAAGCCTATTTCAGCTGAAGCCGCACAGCTTTTCGCCAAACGCTTTGGGGTCTCTCCCGCGCTTTTTCTGAAATGAGTCGCTAGTCTTTAAAGGTCAATGTCAAAACCCGCGCGACGGGCGGCAATGAGCGCCTCGGTGCGGTTCGATGCACCAAACGAGCGGTAGATCGCGGCAACGTGTGTTTTGACCGTTCCTTCAGAAAGGTCGAGTTCGCGGCAGATGCGCTTGATGGGGGCGCCCTTGGCAAGCTGAGCAAGGACGTCAAGCTGACGATCCGTCAGATGCGGCGGAGCCGCTTCGGGCGTTTTCAGACGTGCGGCTGTGCGGGTGAAGAAGCCGTCCTTTTGACTTTCGGTCAAAAGTTTTGAAGGAATGTACACGCCGCCCTTGAGCACAAAATCGATGGCGCTTGAGAGCAGTTCCGTGTCGAGCGATTTGGGCACAAAACCTGCGGCACCAAGCTGCAGCACGCGCATGATGCTTTCCTGATCCGCGAGGCCTGATACAACGAGAATTTTGAGCATCGGCTGACGACGGACGATTTCCTCCATCAGTTCCGTGCCGGTAACGCCGGGAAGCGACAGGTCCAAAATGAGCAGATCGGCATCGCCTTCACGGTCGACCAACTCAAGAGCGGCATCGGCCGTCGCGGCCGTGTGTACGTCCGCTTCCGGATCGCGGTCTTCAAGCAGGAGCGTAAGGGCGCCAGCAACCAGTGCATGGTCGTCAACGATCAAATACTTCATCGGAATGCCTCAGACGATCTCAGCAATAAGCACTGAGACTGCAGTTCAAGCGGTGCGCACTGCACCATAATTCGAGAATCTGAAAAGTGTAGCGGATGCGCGCAGAGGCGAATGGTGTCTGACAGGTCAATTTGCCGATTTGCGCGCAACGATATGTGTCTTATGTCTACCGAAGTTTCAATTGCTCTATCGGATAGAGTGCCGGCGTCTTTTGATGCGCTTCTTGCACGCCTCTCACACTCTCGTTTTAGAAGCCGCTTTCATTTAGAGGCTGCCGATATTGAGCTCATCGGCCGAAAAAGTCTCCCCACAGTGCGCGAACACGCCGTGCGGTTTCTTTTGGAGCGTCTTGCACCGGCCAATCCTGCCAACGACGGCAGGCAGACGCCGTGGCGCGGACATCCGGTTTTTCGGGCTCAGCATGCCTGTGCCTGCTGCTGCCGAGGGTGTCTCTTCAAGTGGCAGCAGATTGCGCCGGATCGCCCGTTGTCCGCCGAGGAGGTTGAAGGTCTCGCGGACCTTTTGATGGCGTGGATTTCGCGAGAACTGGTTCGTGCCGGGAAGGATCCCCAAACTTATCTGGTGCCGCATACGGCCGAGTCTTCCCCTTCAAGCTCAAATAAGACCAGAGAGCGCAAACGATCTGAAGCCCCAGATTCCCGAAGCGCGGAAGCGTCGTTTGCCGAACCGTCCCTTTTTGATGAAGTCTGACGACTGCCCGCGTCGAATCCTGCGTTTAACCCTAACTCCCGGAGTACTAGATCTTTAAGGGGTTGAGGCTCATCAAATCAGCCTTGAATGTTATTTAGCTCACTCTGAAATTCCTGCAATTTCTCTTACGTTGAGATTGCAGGAATTTTTAT